>Ga0137308_100421_pt1 | contig 72011 bp, 62 predicted proteins | sample Inofrocosms_June_FD_97181 | JGI IMG/M metagenome (GOLD analysis project Ga0137308, IMG submission 97181) | Mouse cecal microbial communities from Vienna, Austria - N-Acetylneuraminic and N-Acetylglucosamine D2O microcosms_June | ecosystem: Host-associated > Mammals > Digestive system > Large... | reverse complement strand
CTATCTGCACTTCATAAATATGATGATATTCCATTTATTGTTTGCCTTGTTACTCCGACACGGAATTATTTGATGCTGGCAAATACAACTTTTTTGAGGAAAATCAGTCATTCGTCTCAAGAGCTAAGACAGGATAATATCAAAGGGAGTTTTAATGGTAGCGATATAATGCGAGAATTTGAGGGCGTGGAAAACATCCCCCCAAATTTTGAATTCCTTTTTAGCTCCCATGAAAACTACACATTTGAAGAAAATCTTGAGCGTTTGGTCGAAGCAACAAACAATATTGCACCTACAGGAAAGCGATTTATTCCTTCTGAATTGCAAATTAAATGTATTCGCGAGTCGGTCAATCGGGCAATTTCCTTTTTATCTTCCCATGAATACAATGTTTTGAATAATGATTTGAGTAGTCGGGTTCGTCAGGTGGAATCAGAAATTGCAATTGCTGCTTTTATTGATAATGTAAATCTTCGGGGACGAATTATAGAATATTTGATTACTGCAGAAGATGATTTAAAAGCTACACTTATGAGATGTTTGCGCTCAAAACAGCCGCTTCCGGAAATTTTTACTGCCGATGAGCTGGGAGACTATGAGCGAGAATTTGAACATTATCTTACGGAAACAGATATCAAAACTAAGGTTCTCTTCTTGTCCAGTAATCCTAAAGGTTATAACATCGATAAACTTCTTTCATTTCTTGCTGAGGAAAGAAGTGTGTATTTGGTTTATATTGTTGCCATTGATAAAGATAAGAGCATTCAAACTCAACTATGTTCAATGTTTAATCGACAGTTATTGTCTGGCACAAGGATTATTAAGCACTGGGCGGGGAGAAATTCGCGTGGCGTAATTCAGTATGATGGCAGAACCTTAGAGGCTATCATAGGCGATTTTGATTGTAGCATTGATTACGAGGATTCTCAGGAATTCATCACAGATTGTCTTAACAGTTGATTCTGTATATTGTAAAGAAATTTTTTAGGGAGGAATATACAAAGGAAATACTCCTTTTGTTATAAAACTGCCCTTGATGTGTTTTGGTGACAACCATGGTTATCTCCAACTTCGTGCTACTGCTATCAACGCTGATAGCAATTTGATAACAAAAATACAGCGGCACCATAGAATTAGGATAATTGAGATATTCTCTATCAAACTGTATAACAATCACAATACAAAAAAATTTAAGTTCAAGGTGCGTTCATTTGTGGTGGGATGACACAGGCCGGAAAGGCGGTGATCGACCAGCAGGAGGGAACCGAAGGGGGGAGCGTCCGGGGATGACCTGGGCGCTCCGTTCTCTTTGTCGGCCCTCTGCTAAGAGCGCACTTACTCACCACCGGCCAGGGGCCAGCGGCGGTACTGCCTGACGGTAGCCGTGCGCTTTCCGAGGGCGGCTCCGCCGGGGTGTCCTTCCCTGCCGGTATATACCAGCAGACGCCAACGGCGGCTTGTGCATCGGGCGGAGCTGCTCCGATACACCGGGGGCTTGGGGGGCCTTCAACCACCAACAGGCGGCACAGGGTATATACCTGTGCATTGCTTGCAGCAGATTTCATCAGACCGACAAATGGGGCTTGTGAATTGGTAACTTTTTGTGTTATACTGATGGCTGTCAGAAACCGACAAACCAGAATTTGAGAAGGTGCGGAATATGAAATATATCGATACATTTTTACTATTTTCTATTGCTATAATTTTTTTGTGGATGGGATATATAATTTCGTCTGTTTTTGGTCTGTTAAGATGGCCTGTTTTCATAATAGTCTGTCTGTTTTTGGGTGAAATTTACTATCGTATTTGTAAATGGATGCGTTCATACTGCCAAAAATAACTTCCAGTTTAGCGGGGGGATTTCATCTTTTGGGTGAAATCCCCCTCGACAAATGTTCTCTTGGGAAAAGCTACGGAGACCAAGGCTTTTACACCTTGACCTCCGCTGTTCATTTTGACAATGGTGGACCTGAAGAGATTCGAACTCTCGACCTCTCGGATGCGAACCGAACGCTCTCCCAACTGAGCTACAGGCCCCCATTCACTTGTGTTCCAAAGCGGAGTTTATTATACCGCAAGAATTCTGATTTGTAAAGACCTTTTTTCCAAAAATTCGAAAAATTATGGAGACTGCCATTTTGACGATTGTTTTTGCAATGTGGACACGGTATTTGAACGAATTATTTTCTGTGAACAAATTATGTCTGAACTATGACGGTTCATAATTACCCTGTTGCAAGGAGGCGGAAAATGTGGTATCCTGTCTACAACTGTTGGACGCGCAAGGCGTCCGTGAAATGGCGGGATTGCATATGAACCGGCAGAAACGAGCTAAGATGTCCAGTGTGCAGGTCATCGCGCTGGGCTTTTTTATCATGATTATGACCGGGACGGCGCTGCTTATGCTGCCCGTATCCAGCCGTGCGCCTGGCGGCGTACCCTTTGGCGACGCCCTCTTCACTGCTACCTCGGCCTCCTGCGTAACGGGTCTGGTGATGCGGGACACTGGGACCTGCTGGACTACCTTTGGACAGCTGGTCATCATCACGCTGATCCAAATAGGGGGCCTGGGCTTCATGACCATTGCCACCCTTTTCTCCATGCTTCTGCGGCGGCGTCTGGGACTGCGGGAGCGGGAGGTGGTGGTGGACAGCATCAGCTATCACCAGCTGGGGGGAATCGTACCCTTTATCCGCTTTATCCTCTTCGGCGCCGTGCTGGTAGAGGGCGTGGGCGCCATGCTGCTGTCCATCCGCTTTGTCCAGCAGTACGGGCCGGGGCGGGGAATCTACTATGGGATCTGGCACAGTATATCCGCCTTCTGCAACGCGGGGTTCGATTTGCTGGGCAGTCACAGCGGGGAATACTCCTCCTTCAGCGCCTATGTGGACGACCCGCTGGTAATCATTACCCTGTGCGGCCTGATTCTGACCGGCGGAGCAGGCTTTCTGGTCTGGGACGACTTGGTGCGGAATAAATGGCGCTGGCGGCGTTACCGCTTGCAGACGAAAGTGGTGCTGGTGATGAATCTGCTTCTGGTCTTTGGAGGCGGCGCGCTGTTCTTTCTGTTTGAACGGAATAATCTGGGAGCGGGGCGCCCCCTTGGGGAGCAGCTGCTGGGCGCGCTGTTTGACGCAGTCACCCCCCGGACGGCGGGCTTCAATTCCACAGACACCGCCGCCCTCAGCCCTGGCAGTCTGCTGTTTACCATCATCCTGATGTTTATCGGCGGCAACCCCGGCTCCACTGCCGGCGGCATCAAGACCACCACCATCTTTGTCATCTTGCTGCACACCTTCTCCGGCGTCCGCCGCCAGCAGAGCGCGAATGCCTTTGGCCGCAGCATCGGCGACGGTGTGCTGAAGCGGGCCACGGCGGTGCTCTTTACCAACCTGCTGCTGGCTCTGGCGGGAGCTCTGGCGATCTGTGCGGTGCAGACCCTGCCGCTGCAGGACGTGCTCTTTGAGACTTTTTCCGCCATTGGTACGGCGGGCATGACCACCGGCATCACCCGGTCTCTCGCGCCGGTGAGCAAGGCGGTGATTATCTTCCTGATGTACTGCGGGCGTGTGGGGAGCATATCCTTTGCCGTGGCGCTGCTGGAGAAAAAGGCTCTGCCCCCGGTGACGCTGCCGCCGGAGGATATTACAATTGGATAAGCGGGATAAACGGAGGTAAACATGAAGACATTTCTGATCATCGGCATGGGTTCCTTTGGCCACCATCTCTGCCGCGCCCTGGCGGAGCAGAAGTGCGAGGTCATGATCGTGGACCAGCGGAGCGAATGCCTGGAGGACATGCTGCCCCAGGTGGCCAGCGCACGGGTGGGCGATTGCACCAATCCGGATGTGCTGCGCTCGTTCAGCATTGAGAGCTTCGACGCCTGCTTTGTGTGTCTGGGCGAGGACGTGCTGGGCAGTTTACAGGTCACGAGCTTGCTCAAGGAGCTGGGGGCGAAGAAGGTATTCAGCAAGGCGGAGAACGATATCCAGGCTAAATTCCTCCTGCGCAACGGAGCGGATGAGGTCATCTATCCGGAGCTGGAGGTGGCTACCAGCATTGCGGTCAGCGAGAGCTCGGACAGTATTTTTGACTGCATCCGCCTGACGGCGGAATACTCCATCTATGAGTTGGAACCCATGCAGCGGTGGCTGGGACAGAGCCTGAAGGACCTGAATTTCCGGGTCAAGTACCATCTGACGGTTATTGCGGCCATACGGGACGGGATCATCCGGCCCAACCTGAGTCCGGATTACAAATTCTGCCCGGAGGACCATCTGCTGGTCCTGGGGCGGAGCGAGGATATCCGCAAGGTCATCCGGTAGACGCGGCAGAGCAGTGGAAAGGAGATGGAGTCCATGGCTGTAAGGGAAGACGGGGGAATGCGCCTGCGGACAAAAGTGATGCTGGCAGCAGCGGCGGCTGTACTGATTGCAGGGGCGGTGTTGGGGGCGTTCCTCTATGGCGTGAAGCGGGCCAGCCAGGAGGCGGAGCCGGTCATCACCAGCGACCTGCTGGGACAGCAGCTTCGTACGGCCCAGGAGCTGGTCTCGGTGGCCTACCATTACACCAATATGGCCCGTTACGAAAACCAGCTGGATTTCTACGGCTGGAAGGTGCCGTTTACCACAAAGACGTTTATTGTTTCCTATGACGGCGTGATAAAGGCCGGGGTGGACCTGAGCAAAGTGGAGGTGCATGTGGACGAGGCGAGCAAAAAAATCACGGTCAAACTGCCGGACAGCCAGGTGCTCTCCCACGAGATTCCAGAGGACAGCATCGAGGTGTTTGACGAGAGCGACAACGTGCTCAACCGAATCAGTATAACGGATTACACCTCCTTCACCGGCGACCAGAAGGAGGCTATGGAACAGCGGGCCAAGGATAACGGCCTGCTCACCAGCGCGGAGGAAAAAGCCCGGGAGGCGGTGGACACGCTGCTGCGGTATCTGCCGGGGATGGACGCCTATACGCTCCAGCTGGAGTGAGCCGGAAATCCTGCCATTCCCCTTTTCAGATGTCAAGGGGGCTTTCACCCAAAAGATGAAAGCCCCCTATAAATCGGGATTTATTACCGCAATACTAAATGAAAGGCTATAGGTACAAGCAAAACACTGATTGCTCCCAGCACACATACAATGATTACTTTCCAAAAATCATGCTTGTCTTTTTCAGTCATATCAATATACCATTTCATACGCAATGAACCTCCATAACTCCCGATCTTTCGAACTGATCTATTCAAAGTATAGCACAAAGTCAATCGGTGTTCAACCTCCATTTACATAGTAACTCCCATCACTCAACAATGAATTCTTCTGTGGCGAGGGAACCCTGCCATGCGTTTCCATCTGCGCGGTGATATTCCCGCACAATAGAGCCGTCCGCCTTTGTATAGTCAATGACAAATATTTGACCTGTCTCGATTTCCATGGGATAATTATTGTAAGGCAGGAGGTTTCCGGTCTTGGAATAATCCTTGAAATCATCGTATGCGTTTTCCAAACGCCAAAACTCTCTGCATTGGTAGTCAGGAAAAACTGCTGATAAATCTACCTTTCCAAAGTAGAGTGCAGTATACGCCTTCTCACCGATTTTGATCGTATCAGTCCGGTATGCCTCATTATGGAGAGCCAGTGGAGTCAAATCTTCCGTATGTAAGGCGCTGCCGTATTTCTCATTAAGCTGGTTTGCCATACAGGGGACCGATTTTGTTGCATAATCCATTGCTTTTATGTTGGTATGGGCTGAGCCGTATATTCCCATCACACCGGCGGCATTCAAACTGTCAAATTCCCGGATAAAGTTTTCAACCATTGTATTTTCCCGATATACGCTGTCGGAATGTTGATAGTAATACTGCCCTTGCCGGATGTTTTCTTGTGACAACCGGTACACTTCGGACTGCTGCTGCCCTGTGGACGCAAGGTGTTCCAGAAAGCGTTCTCCTGTTGTGTCGTATTGATGGCCGACATCTGTTCCGTGAAAGACAGTCTCCGGGCATTCATTTTTAATTCGCTTATAGAAATTGATAACCTCTTGAGAATATAGAGCCGTTCCAGCCCAATCCTGGTATAATGAATGCAGAATGTCATCGTTATCGGACTTCATCCACAAATTCATATACGCTGCTGTATAGTACGGAAGTTCCACAAAGAGATCCCGCATACCGTCATTTTGATAATAGGAGGACCACAATTCAAATTCCTTTTCTAAAATAGCTGTGACAGAGTGTTCTTCCCCATACAGGTATATTTCTCCGGATGATTGCCCGCTTTTTATGGAAAACCGCATAGCAAACCATCCCGCAAAAATCAGCAAAACAACAGCCAGTGTTATTGCAGGGATCGCTTTCCTGTTCCGTTTGGTCTCCATATTCACCACTCCTTCTTCGTTTTGGCTTGCTTGTTCAGCCGGAATAAGAACTTGTATTCACAAACACGGGGCGCTCATCTAAACGACGAATACAGGTTCTAATTTGATTGATAAGTAATCCGGCTGCATATGTAATTACACTATCACTAACAGTAATACTTGTCAACTTTTTATTTCTTGATAATAGTATGAATTCCCTGTTGACAATCCGGCCCCTATGGGGTATACTATTTTCATCACAATAGAATACCTTATCAAGAGTGGCGGAGGGAACGGCCCGATGAAGCCACGGCAACCTGCGTAAGCAAGGTGCCAATTCCGGCGGTCAGCGAAAGATGAGGATGATTGATTTCTCCATTTCAGGCACACCGTCGGGTGTGCCTTTTTGCTGCGCCGCATCAGGACGAAAGAAAGGACAGACAACTTATGGCAAACCGTATTTTTACCTCTGAGTCCGTTACAGAAGGACATCCCGACAAGGTCTGCGACCAGATTTCCGACGCTGTATTGGACTCTATCCTGGCCCAGGACCCCAATGGCCGGGTAGCCTGCGAGACTGTGACCACCACAGGCATGGTCATGGTCATGGGCGAAATCTCCACCCACTGCTATGTGGATATCCCCAAGGTAGTGCGCCGGACCGTGGAGAAAATCGGCTACAACGACCCCGCCTGCGGCTTCGACGCCCGCAGCTGTGCGGTCATGACCACCATCGACGAGCAGAGCGGCGACATCGCCATGGGCGTGGACGGCGAGAGCGACGAGGAGATCGGCGCGGGCGACCAGGGCATGATGTTTGGCTACGCCTGCGACGAGACCCCGGAGCTGATGCCCGCCCCCCTCTCTCTGGCCCATGCCCTGTGCCGGAAGCTGGCGGCAGTGCGCAAGAGCGGCGAGCTGAGCTGGCTCCGGCCCGACGGCAAGAGTCAGGTGACGGTGGAGTACGACGAGGCGGGCCGCGTGGTGCGCTGCCCGGCCATTGTGGTGTCCACCCAGCACGGACCCGACATCTCCATTGAGAACCTGCGGGAAGCTATTGTGGAGACAGTGGTTAAGCCTACCATCCCCTCGGAATACATCGACGGCAATACCAAATTCTACATTAACCCCACCGGACGCTTTGTCATCGGCGGTCCGGTGGGCGACAGCGGCCTGACGGGCCGGAAGATCATTGTCGATACATACGGCGGCGCAGCCAGCCACGGCGGCGGCTGCTTCAGCGGCAAGGACCCCACAAAGGTGGACCGGTCCGCCGCGTACATGGCCCGGTATGTGGCGAAAAATATCGTAGCGGCGGGCCTGGCCCGGCGGTGCAATATTGAGCTGGCCTATGCTATCGGCGTCAGCGAGCCGGTGAGCGTCCTGGTGGACACCCAGGGGACGGGCAAGCTCAGCGACGAGCGGCTGAGCTCCCTGGTGCGGGACTGCTTCGACCTGCGGCCCGGCAAAATTATTACCTGCCTGGACCTGCGGTGTCCTATCTACGAGCAGACCGCCGCTTACGGTCACTTTGGCCGCACGGACATTGACCTGCCCTGGGAGCGTCTGGACATGGTGGAGACCCTCCAGGACCGGGCAAAGTAAGGGAAAAATATGGAGAGGGCTGCCGTGGAGACGCGGCGGCCCTCTTGCAGCAGGATGGGGAGGAAATAGCATGGCGGACAATAAGTTTCAGACGCCGGAGGCAATGGCCCGATGCGTGCCGATGAGCAGCTTGCAGGCGGTGCTGAGCGGTAAGTGGAAAATACTGATTTTGTGGTATGTAGCCTTCTATCAGGTCCAGCGGTTCGGGGAACTGATGCGCCGTCTGGACGGCATCACCCAGTCCACCCTGACCAAACAGCTGCGGGAACTGGAGGCCGACGGTTTCCTGCGGCGGACGGTCTTTCCGGAGGTGCCGCCACGGGTCGAGTATACCCTGACAGAGCTGGGACAGAGCTTCGTACCGGTTCTGGAGCATATGCTGGTTTGGAGTGAGAAGCATCTGTGCCCGCCGGGGTATGTGAATCCGTTACATATGACCGGATCAAAGATGCGTACGGAGCTTCCCGCAACACAATTGCAGGAGTTGCGAAACGATTCGTAATGGAGGGCATGGAGGCAACGCTTGGGAGGAAAGCGCAGAAAAATCGGTATCGGAAAGTGACCGGCGATGTGGAAGCGAAGATATGCACCATAGCATGCTCGGACCCGTCCGAAGGTGTCTCACGGTGGACCATGCAGGCAATTGCGGATGAGCTGATCCGTCTGGAAGATGTATTTATGATCTCCGAGCCGCTGGCGGGCAGGAGAGAAACGGTTGTAACACAGACACGGACGGCTCTGGACTTTGCCGGGATATCGGGCTACTAGAGATTTCTTTTCTTCTGTTCCATAGTGCATAATTCAATTCCTCCTTAAAAGTGTTTCTTTATATTATACAGAGGAAATTGATATATGTCGCATGAAATGAACCCGAATTATTACCATTCGATCCAATCTACCAGAGGACTAAAAGAAGGCAGCTATGTGCAGTTGGCTGACGTTTGCTTTGCCGCAGTTGGGGGCGGAGGACGGAGACGCCATCAGTCAGATTCTACTTTATCTGGCAGAATACGCCTACCGGGGCACAAGACACACCCGTGCAGACGTCCAGCTTCTTGACCGTGTCCTGGAGCAATTGAGCCGTTTCTATTTTACCAACGAACCTCTTTTGTCCGCAATTACAGGCCAGCTGGCTACGTCCATGGTAAGCAAGTCTAGCCGCGTGATACACGGAAAACGGTTTCGGCTGCTGAGTGATCGGGCAGCACATTTGTACCTTGCGATTCCGGAAGATCAACGCCCTCGCTCCCCGCTTTTCCAAAGCATATGCCGGCAGCTAGGCCATTGCCTGGATAGACTGCTCAATACGCCTTTTTCCGAGGCCGCGTCTATTATCCCCTCCACAATCTTCGAGCAGCCCCATTGGCTTTCCGTATATGAAAGCCTTGACAGCACAAACCGGCTTAAACTGTTGAATTGTGTAATGAACTGGTATGCGGACAAGACCTGTGACCAGCAAGAACGCTTCAAAGCGAGATATCAGTTTCAACTGGGCCTGGGCTGGTTGACGGCCCTGGCGCAGACGCCCAATGCGAAGGATTTGGTGATCCATACATGGATGGATTTTCTCCTCTATGTATTGGATGAGAAGAACCAACTGCTAACCATTGAATCCCATCGGTCTGCGGCAGATCACGGGGAACTGGACCGCGCAATTCAAACGCTACGGCATGACCTTCCGGGAATGGAGCGCTTTTTGAAGAAAGCGGATTCGCTGCGCACAGCGGAGCTGGTGCTCCTGGTGCAGTACAGCACGGATGAAACCCTGAGGAATGTCTTCTTAGAAAAAATCGAGAAGAGGCTTCCAATGGGCGAGGAAGAAATGGATGTATTCAACTGGGATATGGTCGTGTCCCACGTCCTGGAGCAAGAAATCCAGCCGCTCTATCCAGCCTGTGAAGCACGACTGAGGGAACACCTGGAGTGGGGAGAGCGCCACAAATATAAGCGCCCAGTGTTTGACCGTGACTTCCGGCAGCTGAGCTACCTATGGCTCTTGCAGGGCGAGTACGGACGTGTGCTTGCAGACGGGCATCCCTATGTGCAAGCTGTAGCTCTTTTGGAAGGCCCCTCAAAGGATCTGGCCAAAGCGGCCACATCGTGGGAAGCTTTGGTCAAGGAGACCAGGGAGCCCGGCGCTTACATTAACTGGCTACTGGCTTATACACGCCAGTTAGAAGAAGCTCCAATGGGAAAACCCTCCTGCCGGAAGAAGATTTACCAAAAGATCGAAGCCGTGCGGCAGTCAGTGGAAACCGGACCTTTTCAAAGCTGGGAGAAGGAAGAACAACTCCATTATGCAGATGTTCTGGCCAGCATACTGGCCGGCTGCGGCGGGCAGGAACTTGATAGCACTGCGGACCAGTACGTCGGGCAGCGGCTGACCGTGAGTATTGACCCCGACAGGACACAGTGGCCCAGCGATAGCTCGCTCCCTGTTGTGCAGCCGCACACGAACGATGTCCAAATTATTCCATAATTAGGAATTAAATTACATGAAACCGCCTTCTGACCGCCTTAACTGGGCGGCTTTTTTTATGGTACACGGCGCACTTTGTCAAATCTGGCCGCATTTTCACAAAGGGATCAGGTATCCGGGATATATGCAATAATATCTGTCACTTTGCAGTCCGGTATAAAGCAAAGCGTATCACGAGTCATTGTCGTGATATTTTTACGCAGGAGAATAGCCACTGCGCCTGTTTTTGATTGAGATTGATTGTATATGGCGGGAACTGCGGCAAACCCCCACCATATTGTCTATATTTTAACAATATCATTTCAGTGATAATTTCGCGTATAAGTTTAGAAAAATGCGAATAATATTAAATGATTTATTTCGATGTTCTTTTTCCCAAAAAACTTTGTTATCATTTTAACAATGATTGATTGTGCAGAATCACTAAAATAAAGCTTGATTTTTTGTGATTGAAATTGATTGTTTAATGTTGACTTTGACCGGCAAATGATGTATTATGATTGTACAAGCAAAACCAATCAAAATCTTCAAAAGGAAAAAGGAGGGAGTTAGTATGCTGGCAGAGCAGAGGACGGAGGTGATCTTATCTGAACTGGCGGAACGGAGGGCGGTCAGCGTAACAGATCTTTGTCAGGCAACCGGCGCGTCGGAGGCAACCATCCGCCGGGATCTGAACGCCCTGGCCAGGCAGCGCAGACTGAATAAGGTCCACGGCGGCGCGGTGCTGATCGAAGAGGAGTACCACGTCATGGAGCCGGATATGGAGATTAAACGCCAGCTGTATACCGAGGAAAAGGACCGGATCGCCCGGTACGCCGTGGGACTCATCGAGGACGACGATGTGGTCTATATGGACGCCGGAACTTCTGTCTTGCAGATGGCTATGCATCTCCACACCAGCAAGGCTCTGTTTGTAACCAACAACATCGAATGCGCTTTCCGCCTGATGGAAAAGGGCCTGCGGACCTACGTGCTGGGCGGCGCGCTGAAACCGGGAACAATGAGCGTGGAGGGAGCCGAGACAATGGATTCCCTGCGGCGCTACAACTTCACCAAAGCCTTTATTGGCGTTACGGGCCTCTCCATAGGCCAGGGCTGTACCACGCCAAGTCCCGAATCAGCCGCCGCCAAGTATCTGGCCGCCTCCCGCGCACAGAAGGTCTATGTCCTGGCCGACTCCAGCAAGTTCGGTAAGGTTGCCGCCGCTGTTGCGCTTCCATTGGAAATGGCCTGCGTGATTACGGACCATCTGCCGGATCAGAGATATCTGGACTATACGGAAGTGAAGGAGGTGTAAGCGGTGGTCTATACTGTCACCTTTAATCCAGCTCTGGATTACGTGGTGGGGGTAAAGGATTTCCAGCCCGGCGGGCTGAACCGGACGGCGTATGAAACAATCCAGTTCGGCGGGAAGGGAATCAACGTTTCCACTGTGCTGCACAATCTGGGCATCGAGAATACCGCCCTCGGTTTTCTGGCGGGATTTACCGGGCGGGCCTTGGACGAGGGCCTGCGCGCCTCCGGACTGCGGACAGATTTCATCTGGCTGGAGGAGGGGCTGACCCGCATCAACGTGAAGATCAAGGCGGAGGAGGAGGGCGAGATCAACGGACGAGGTCCCGCCATTCCTGACGCGGCGGTGGGGGAGCTGTTCCGGAAGCTGGACCGGCTGACGGCAGGGGACGCGCTGGTGTTGGCGGGGTCCATCCCGGACTCCCTGCCGGATGATATCTACCAGCAGGTCCTCCGGCGGCTGGAGGGCAAGGGTGTCCTGACGGCGGTAGACGCCGCCAGGGATCTGCTGTGCGCAACGCTGCCCTATCGGCCCTTCCTCATCAAGCCCAACGTCTTCGAGCTGGGCGGGATTTTCGGACGGACGCCGGCCGGTGACGGAGAAATCCGTGCGTGCGCCCAGGAGCTGCAGAAGCGGGGAGCGCGGAACGTGCTGGTCTCCATGGCCGGGGACGGGTCCATGCTGCTGGATGAAACCGGCGTCTGCCGCCGCCTGGGCGTCCCGGCGGGTACGGTGCGCAATTCCGTGGGCGCGGGGGACTCCATGGTTGCCGGATTCCTGGCCGGATGGCTCCAGGACGGTACATATGACGCCGCCCATCGCCTGGGCGCGGCGGCGGGGTCCGCTACCGCGTTCCGGGACGGCCTGGCGGGAAAAGACGAGATTTTGTCCCTGTTCCACAGCAAATTTTAATCAAAAGTTTCCAGTTAGTTAGTAAGAAAGAGAGGAATATCTCCATGAAAGAGCGCGTACAAAAATTTGGACGCTTTCTCAGCGGCATGGTCATGCCGAACATCGGCGCGTTCATCGCCTGGGGCCTGATCGCGGCCCTGTTTATCCCCGACGGTTGGCTGGGCAAATGGGGTCCCGCCTCCACCATCAACAACATGGTGGTACCCATGCTCTCCTATCTCCTGCCCATCCTCATCGGCTACACCGGCGGCAGAGCCATCGGCGGCCAGAAGGGGGCTGTCACCGGCGCACTGGCTACCCTGGGCGCCATCGCTTCCACCTCCAGCACCATGTTTATTGGCGCTATGATCTGCGGCCCGCTGGGCGGCTGGTGCATCAAGAAGTTTGACGAGAAGATGCAGGGCCATATTCCCGCCGGTTTTGAGATGGTGGTCAACAACTTCTCCGTGGGCATCATCGGCGGCATTCTGTCTATCCTGTCCATCTTTGTCATCGGCCCTGCCTGCGTCGTGATTACCAACGTGCTAGGCGCAGGCGTCGGCTTCCTGGTCAACCACAGCCTGCTGCCCCTCACCGCCGTCCTGGTGGAGCCTGCCAAGGTCCTCTTCCTCAACAACGCCATCAACCACGGCGTATTTACCCCCATCGGCACTGCGGAAGCCCAGGAGATTGGCAAGTCCATCCTGTTCATGATCGAGTCCAACCCCGGTCCCGGCCTGGGCCTGCTGCTGGCCTACTGTGTCGCCGGTAAGGGCGAGACCCGTTCCTCCGCCGGCGCTGCCGCCGTCATCCAGTTCGTGGGCGGCATCCATGAGATTTATTTCCCCTATGTCCTGATGAACCCCATTGTCATCCTGGGACCCATGGTGGGCAACATTGCCGGTATCTTTACCCTGTCCCTGCTGGGCGGCGGTCTGGTGGCCGCGGCCTCTCCCGGAAGCATCATTGCCGAGCTGCTTATGACTCCCAAGGGCGGATATTTTGCCAATATCGCGGGCATTGCCGTTGCCGCCGCAGTCAGCTTCTTTATCTCCGCCTTCCTGCTGAAATTCTTCGGCAAGGACGCCAGCCTGGAGGAAGCGCAGGCCCAGGTAGCCGCCAGCAAGGCCGCTTCCAAGGGTCAGGCCGCTCCCGCCGCTGCCACTGGCGCTGTCGTACACGCCAAGGATGTCAAGAAGATTGTCTTTGCCTGCGACGCCGGTATGGGTTCCTCCGCCATGGGCGCGACCATGGTGCGCAACAAGCTGAAGGACGCGGGCGTCACCGGTATTGAAGTCATTCACGCGCCGGTGTCCGAGATTCCCAAGGACTGCCAGATCGTTGTGACCCACCATGAGCTGGCCCATCGGGCCGTTGCCAGCAATCCCAACGCGCGGGTCATCCCTATCAAGAATTTCATGGGCGCGCCTGAATATGAGACGCTGGTGAAAGAGCTGGCCGAGGGCAGAGGCGCAAGCGGCGCGGCTCCGGTCATCGAGGAAAAAGCCCAGTCCTCCGGCAAAATCCTGCTGGAGAAGAAGAACATCATCATCGGCTGTCCCTCCGTGAAGTCGGACGAGGCCATCATCCGCTGCGGCAAAATGCTGGTAGAGAGCGGCTATGTGGACCAGAAGTATGCGGACGCCATGATCCAGCGTGACAGAGAATTCTCCGTCGCCATCGGCTGTCATGTGGCGATTCCCCACGGCACAGTGGAGGTCAAGAACAACATCTCCCGCACCGGCATTGTGGTCCTGACTTACCCCGACGGTATCCCCTGGGGCGATGAGGGCGAGGTCGTAAAGCTGGTCATCGGCATTGCGGCTCTCGGTGAGGAGCACATCGACGTGCTGGGCCGCATCTCTGAGGTCTGCGGTACGGACGAGGACACCGACGCCCTGGTGGCCGCTGCTGACGCAGAGATGATCTATCGGAAATTTAACGGCCTGGAGTAATTCCAGAGACAATCAGGCGGAGGCTTTGGATACTGCTCCAAAGCCTCCGCTTTCTGTAATTTCCTATAACTATAACGTGTGTCAGGCCAGCATCTTTTCCAGATGGGCCGAGCGCAATGCCTTCATAATTGCCACCCCCAGAATCGGTGCGCCAACGATTGCAACGATGCCATTGAACAGGGTAGCGGGCAGTCTGGACACCACCAGAGCCCAGCACTGGACCGGTTCCGTGAAGCTCTCAATCAACATCCCGTTATAAAAGAAGACCTTCGCAGAATAGACGACCATGTACGCCACCGCCGCGCAGGCTGCGGCCACCACCTGGGGACCGTATTTCTCTCTGACACTGCGGAACACATAGTACAGCACAAGTCCGGCAATGAGGCCATACATCCCCTTTGTGCAGAGCGTAATCGGCGCTTCGGACACATAGGCAGGATTGGTGGTGTCATAAAAGGCGGACCCCGCCCCCGCCGCCACAAAGCCCCACCACGGCCCCAGCAGGATGCCGGACAGTGCGCAGAGAATATTGGCCAGTGTAAAGCTGGTCACGCCGCCCAAAGAGATGGGGATTGTGACCCGCAGGTAGTTGCCCGCGAAGACGATGGCCGTCATAGCCGCCGCGGCGCAGAGCTTCAACAGCTGTTGATGATTCTTGGATTGGTTCATAAAATAGCCCTCCTCCGAGCCGCGCTCTTGACGGCTCCCTTTGATAGCGCTATTATACACCTATCTGGCACTATTGAAATACTCAGAATATAAATTTTTTATGGTATCAGTTGGAGGGATTGCCATGCTGGAGATGAATCTATACCTGGATCCTGCGGACAGCCGCGCCCTCTACCAGCAGCTATACGAGAATCTGGCGCGGCAGATCAAAACCGGCCAGCTGCGGGCAGGGGAGAAGCTGCCGGGTAAACGGAGCCTGTCGGCACAGCTGGCCGTAGCGGTGAACACAGTGGACACAGCATACCAGATGCTGGTGGCAGAGGGATATCTGGAATCCCGCCCGAAGAGCGGCTTTTACGTTCTGGAGTACACGGACATGCTGCCCCGGCGGGAGGTCCCGGTCCTCCGGACCCCAATGCCGGAGCCAGCCCTGCCCGCTGTGCGCTTCGACCTGTCCACCGGTGCGGTGGACACGGCGTTGTTTCCCTTCCGCACCTGGGGCCGCATCCAAAAGGAATTGCTCTACGCCCGTCCGGAGCTGCTGGGACACGGCCACCGGCAAGGGGACCCGGAGCTGCGGGAGGAACTGGCGGTCTATCTGCGGTCCTACCGGGGTGTGATGTGCTCGCCGGAACAGATTGTCGTGGGGGCAGGGGTGGAGTACCTGCTGGGTCTGGTGGCCCAGCTGCTGCGGGAGGAGGGCGGCACGGCGGCCATCGAAAACCCCGGCTATGACCGCTCCCGGACGATTCTGGAGAACAACGGCGTCCCCTGCCGGTGTGTGGATATCGACGGCAGCGGCCTGCCGGTACCGGGCCTGGAGGAGAGCGGGGCAACTATCTGCTATGTCACCCCCAGCCACCATTTTCCCACCGCCGTGACCATGCCGGCAGGGCGGCGGGCTCAGCTGCTGCGCTGGGCGGCAGGCGCGCCGGGACGGTACATCCTTGAGGACGACTATGACGCGGAGTTCCGCTTTGATATGCGCCCCATCCCCAGTCTCCAGGGCATGGCGGGGCCGGACGGCCCGGTGGTATACCTCTGTACATTCTCCAAGAGCCTGGCCCCCAGCATCCGGATTGCCTGCATGGTACTGCCGCCGGAGCTGCTGGCGCGGTACCGGTCAGCCTTCGGCAGTTACGCCAACACAGTCAGCCGGTTTGAACAGCAGACCCTGTGCCGGTTTTTGAAGGAGGGGTATTTTACCCGCCATCTGGCCCGGATGCGGAGTGCGTACAAGAGCCGGATGGAGTCGTTGGCCGGGGCGTTGGAAAGCCGGTTTCCCGGCGTGGGACTGGCCGGACGGCACACGGGCCTGCATCTGCTGCTGACCCTGCCGGACGGACCGGGGGAGGATGCGATGGAGCAGTCTGCACTGGCGGCGGGAATCGGTCTGCGGGGACTGAGCCGGTACTATATGGAACGGCGGGAGTTGTGCCGGGAAAATACTGTAGTGCTGGGGTATGCGTCGCTGCGGGATGAGGAGATCGGGTCGCTGGCGGCAGCGCTGGGGGAGGCGTGGAAAGACTAGAGCCGCCCATACGGACGGCCCCAATTATTCTGCATGTATGGTTTTACATGGAGACTGGATAAACTGTATGCTCCGGGTCATACCACAGTAGCTGAAATGTGCCTGTTTCTTCAATCATAATTCCCCACACCCGCTGCCTGCCTGTAATAGCCAGTGAATATAAAATGTCATAACTGTCCAGCCGTGCCTTCGCCTCTCTGCACAGAATCTCAATTGGCATGGGATGGCTTTGGGTATTGTGCTTTCTCCCAGCAGTAGTAGTCAAAATATCTTCCCATTTCAGACGTTCCCACTCCCGGAATCTCACCAGCATTCCACCCAAATATTTTTCGTTCGCAAGCAATCCCCACTCCTGATGTTCAATATCCATTTTTGCAAATGACCACTTAGGCGACAGCTTATACAAGGATACTTCTTCTACAATTCTCGTCTGTTTCTTCGGCGGATGTCCTCCGCTGAGCTGGATTTTTTTATTCTTCGGCATTGCTGATCCCGCCATAATACTCCTGCATAAGCGTCTTGTCGATCACCCGGCTGCAGGCTGCACCCGGCGCAACGCCGCTGCGGGTTTCCTTCCAGGGACGTTCCCGGTGCGTCAATTCGCTGAGGTACTGCGGTTCCTTATCCGCATATCCCTTCAGTACCGCATCCATGGTTTCTATTTGGTCTTTTGTAAACGGATAGTCAGGCCGGTCGTCATAATAGTCTTTTTCCAACCAGAATTTTCCTTTATGGGTGGCAAACAGCTCCAGGCATACGGGACCATTTGCCCAGGCCTGGAATTCCTCTTCAAAAAGCGGCACTCCGTCCCAAGCCAGCGACCACGCCTGACAATAGTATACCAGCTTTTCCAGCTTCATCGTCGTCATCTCGCCAGCGTGGTGCAGAACATATTTTGCTGTGTCAAGAACGGACATCTTGCATTCCTCCTCTGTTCTCAGTATATCCATGTCAACCCGGACCAATCCCGAAAAACCGCCTCCCGTTCTCCATTGTCGCCCTTGCGCACTCCTCAAAGGAAACGCCCTTGATCTCCGCCAGCTTCTCGCAGATCAGCCCCACATATCGGGAGTCGTTCCGCTTGCCTCTGTGGGGGACGGGGGCCATATAGGGGCTGTCGGTCTCAATCATCACCCGGTCCAGGGGTACGGCCTGGGCGGCTTCCACCGCCTTTCTGGCATTTTTATACGTCAATACGCCGGTAAACGACACCATCCACCCCAGCTTCACCAACTCCCGCGCCATCTCCGCACTGCCGGAAAAGCAGTGGAACACGCCCCGTACGCTGGGAAACTCCCGAATGATTGCCAGGCTGTCCCCGTGGGCCTCCCGGTCGTGTACAATCACCGGCAAAGCCAGCTCCGCCGCCAAAGCCAGCTGGTCCCGGAAGACACGCTGCTGCAGCTCCTTGGGCGGGTTTTCCTCCCAGTAGTAGTCTAATCCAATCTCACCGACAGCCGCCACCTTCGGATGCCCCGCCAGCTCCCGCAGGACCTCCAAATCCTCCGGAACATAGGGGGCGCAGTTCTCCGGGTGGTACCCCACGGCGGCATATAAAAACTCGTACTGCTCCGCCAACGCCACCGCCGCCCTGGAGCTGGGCAGGTCGCATCCGGGATTGAGGGCCAGGGAGACGCCCGCGCCGGGCAGGGCGTCCAGGACCTGCCGGCGGTCGCTGTCAAATTGTTCCGCATCGTAGTGCGCATGGGTATCAAACAGCATGGGAAAAGGCTCCTTTCCGGACTGTCAGCCGCGGGAGATGTCCCCCGTCGTACAGTCCACAAAATAGGGGTATGTGTCCGTCTCAACCCGCCACGCGGGCCGCAGGCGTACTGCCGCCGCCGCGGCCTGGAATATATAGACGCACTGGATATCCGTCACCTCGCTGCACACGACACCGGCGGCGTTGCGGTAATCCAGAAAGCGCACCAGGGCAGTGATGCAGTCGATCCGTCCGGCAGACTCCACCGCCGCGTTTTCCAGGCTCACATGTGCGCCGGTCACGCCTGTGAGCACGCCTTTTTCAAAATACAGCGACACCGTGCAGCCGTATACCGGCACTCCGGCCACCTCCTGCACTGCCGTCACGCTCCCGCTGCGGCTGTTCACATCCGCCGTCATATTCTGGTAGCCGAACTGACTGCAAAACTGCTGGGCAAATTCCGTAATGTCGTCCACCTCCACCGACAGGCGGCTCCCGTCGAAGCTGCCGCCGGCGCGGAACTGGATGCTGCCCTTTTCGGACGAATAGCTGTAGATGCCGCCGCCCTGGCTGGCCGACACAGCGCTTCCGCCCAGGAGATAGACAGCAATGGCCCGTTCCGTCTCGCCCCGGCGGGAGAGGGAGAGGGAGCTGAGGAGCGGCTGTGACAGCTGGAGGCGGCTGTTCAGTGTCAGCTGGCTGGTTTGACAGAGGGTCTCCAGCTGGCGGACAGTCTCAGATTCCACCCGTCTGGACTGCCACCGCTGGCTGGCGATGAGCGCCAGCAGGCCAATGTTGAGCAGGAGGAGAATCAGGATGGCAATATTTTTCAGCCGGAAGGTCTCCAAAGGACAGAAGCCCCCTTTCTTACAGAATTTCGTATACTATTTGTACTATTATAATTAAATTATACTAATTATAGCTACTGCGCCAACCAGCCGGGGGAGAGATTAGCGTTTCCTCCATCCACATAGGCCAGAGACAGGCCGCTGTCCGGGTGCAGGGACGCCATTGCCGCCGCCATAGCGGGGGGGAGCAGAGGCGCGCCGCTCTCCTCCGAGGGCGTGTAGGAGCGGCAGCGGTAGGTAAAAGCGGTGACAGCAGCGCCGCGGACCGTCACCTCCAGGGCAGCGGACTCGTCGGGGAAGCAGACCGGAACGCCCTCCACCTGATAGCGAAAGCGCACAACATACCCGTCCTCCTCCTCATCCATCCCAGAGAGGTACAGCGGCGACGCGCCGGTACCGCCTGTCAGCAGGGTCGCCAGATTCCATGCATCCCGCAGTGCGTCTGTCAGGGAGGTCTGCGCCTCCTTTTCTGCCGCCCGGTACAGGGGAGGCGGCGCGTTGGAGTAAACCACCTTTCCATCCAGGCCGATGCGCAGGGTCCGGGGGGACTCCTCCACTACCACCGCGCCGTCGCGGTCCGTATAGCGGGAGTTGGTATGGGCGTTAAAGTCCATGGCTGTGAGCAGGTTGTAATCCGTATATCCCGCCGGGAGGCCGGCCTGCAGCTCCGGCGGCTGGCGGACCTCGGAGGCCAGCAGGGTATAGGGGTCCAGGGCCGTGTAATTGGTCTCATAGGCGAAGGAACTGCCGTTGGGGGACACACTGGCGCAGACCTCCTCCACGGCGGAGGCGGGCAGCGCGGTGGCGCACCGGAACAGCCCGCCGTCCTCACTGCGCAGGTACAGGGAAACCCCCTCTCCAGACCCGGCAGCCAGCGCGGCCCCCCGGACGCCGTGTTGAGAAACGGCGGATTCATCCAGACAGGCGGCCAGCGCGGTCAGAGGCAGCTGGGCAGTAAAGTCCAAATAGAGGGCAGATCCCTTAAGCGCGTCCCGGAAATCCTGGTGGGCCGCTGCTTCCAGCTCCGCCGCAGACCCCAGAGCCTCCCGAAGCAGCGGAATAATCCGCTGCACCAGAGCGTCCTGGCTGTCCGCGCACAGCTGCCCGTAGCGTCCATATTCGCTGTCCGCCGTGACCATGATGTGGACAGACCCCAGCATTGCATTCAACTCTCCCGCCGGCTCCTGCACCGGAGCCGGCGCGGCAGGGGAGGCAGCGGCCCGCCCGCTGGGGAGAAGGGGCGTCCGCAGCAGCAGAAATAATGCCGAGACAGTCAGCAGAAGCAGCGCGGCATTCTGAAGGGCATCCGCCGTGCGTTTATTCCTCATGGCGGACCTCCTCCTGCCGGATGGGCAGGACAATCCGGACCGTACAGCCGGGGCCGTCGTGACTGGCCAGGCTGATGGTCCCGTGGTGGCGGAGGACGATCTCCTTGGCTATGGACAGGCCCAGCCCGGTACCGCCCTTTTCCCGGCTGCGGGCCTTATCCACCCGGTAAAAGCGGTCAAAAATCCGCTCCCGGTCCTTGACCGGAATGCCGATGCCTGTGTCAGAGACCTCTATCCAGACATTTTTCCCCGTAACGCCGGCGTCCACGGAGATCGTCCCGCCGTCGGGGGTGTATTTGATGGCATTGCCAATGACGTTCATCATCACCTGCTCCAGACGGCTGCGGTCCCCGGTAATCACCGGCAGCATGACGCCGGAACCATATTTCCGTACCAGCGTATGGCTGTGGTTCTGGGCGTCCAGCTCCACAGCCCGGCAGACCGACTCTATGGCTACCGCCAGGGGGAAACGGCTCATGCGCAGGTCGGCCATGCCGGAATCCAAGCGGCTGAGGGTCAGCAGGTCCTGGACAATCCGGGTCATGCGGTCCGTCTCGCTGATGATGATGTCCAGAAAGCTGTCCACCATGTCCCTGGGAATCTCCGCGTCGTCCCGGAGGGTTTCGGCATAGCTGCGCACGTTGGTCAGGGGCGTACGCAGTTCATGGGATACGTTGGCCACAAATTCCTTCCGCATCTCGTCGTTTTTCCGTTGGGCGGTGACGTCGTGGAGCACCGCCATTGCGCCGCCCTCCTCGTCGGACACCGGCGCGAGATACAGCTCCAGAATCCGCTCGCCCACGTTCAGCTCCCCGGAGACAAAATCAGGCCGCTGCAAGCTCAGCACCTTCTGGAGAGGCGCCTGCTGGCCGAAGAGGGCTTCATAGTCGTAGAAGGCCACCTCCCGGCCCAGCATGCGGCTGGCGGCGGGGTTGCTGGTGAGCACCGCGCCGTCCCCGGCAAAGGAGACCACGCCGTCGGTCATGTGGAGAAAGAGGGTATCCAGCTTGTTCCGCTCGTTCTCCACCGCCTCCAGGGTGTCCTGGAGTACCTCCGCCATGTCGTTGAAGGTGGTGGTCAGAATGCCGATCTCGTCGGTGGATTCCACCGCAATCGCACTGCTGAAGTCCCCGGCGGCTACCCGCTCCGCGCCCTCGGTCAGACGCTCGATGGGAATAATCATGGTCTTGCTCAGCAGGAAGCTCAGCAGCACGGAAATCAGCAGGCCCACCAGCAGAGCCTGCAATATAATAACAAACAGCTGTCCGTTCAGGTCCGTGACCGTGTCCCGGTTGTCGTATATATAAATGATGTATGCGCTGCCGCCGCTGGTAATCGGGATGGCAAGGTCCATATAGCTGGCGCCAATATCGCTCTGGTCCCCCACCGCGCTGCCGCCGGCAGCGATGCTGTTGCGGACCGTCAGCAGGTTCTGGGAGACAGGGAGGCGGGCAAAGGCGTCCTCGCCATCGGAACCGGCCAGATAAGCCCCGGTCCGCCCATCCAGAATATAGTAATTGCGGATATTGGCGTTCAGACCCAGATCACCCGCCTTGGCCTCGATCATCTCCTGCAGCTTCGGCACATTTTCCTCCTCCGCCCAGCTGCGCAGAGACGCCACAAAGGGGATGTTGGCGGGGTTGGAGTCACCGAATACGCTCTCCATCTGCTGATAAAACTCATCAATATAAAATGCGGTGATACTGGTCATCATAAACGCGCCCACAATGGTCATCAATGAAGTAATCAGCAGCAGCATAATCAGGACTAATTTCATATGCAGGCTGCGAAACATGGAGACTCCTCCCTTTTGCGCCGCTTACTGCGCCGCGTAATAGTAGCCCACGCCCCGGCGGGTCAGGATAAGGGCGGGACTGGCGGGGTCGTCCTCAATCTTCTCCCGCAGGCGGCGCACGGTCACATCCACCGTCCGCACGTCCTCCCCCACATAGCCGTAATTCCACACCTGCTCCATCAGGTCGCTCCGGGAGTACACCTTTCCGGGGTGGCCCGCCAGAAACGCCAGCAGGTCATATTCCCGCTGGGTCAGGTCGATGGCCTTGTCGTGCTTGAACACCTGGTAGCTGTCCGGCTGTATGCGCAGTCCGCCCGCCGCCAGCACGCTCTCCTCCGCCGCGTCCTGCTCCATAGCCGTGCGGCGGATGTTCGCCTTGACCCTGGCCATGACCTCCCGCACGGAAAAGGGCTTTGTAATATAGTCGTCCGCCCCCAGCTCCAGGCCCCGGACCTTGTCGTCCTCCTCCTCGCGGGCTGTCAGGATAATCACCGGCACCCGGCTTCCTTTCTCCCGCAGGATGCGGCACACTGCAAAGCCGTCCAGCTTCGGCAGCATCAGGTCCAGCAGGAGGATGTCCGGATTTTCCTTCAGGGCCATGTCCAGCCCCGCCTCGCCGTCGTTGGCGGTGAGGATTTTATATTCCTTCTTCAGATTGTACTGGAGGATGTCCACAATGCTCTTCTCGTCCTCTACGATCAAAACCGTCTTTTTCTCGTCCATTCCGTTACCTCCAATCCCAAACGAAAACCGGCGGGATTACAGATGCAGCAGCGTCTTCGCCTTCAGAGCCGCCGCAATTGTCTTTGCATCCTTGATTTTGCCGTCCATCACTTCCTCCACCAGCTGGCTGAAGGGAATCCGTTCAAGGGTCAGGAACTCATCCTCGTCCAGGTCCGTCTCCCCGAAGCGCAGGTCCTGGGCCAGATACATCCGGATGATCTCCCCGCAGTAGCCCGGCGACGGGTACAGCTCCCCAAGGGACTGGAATTTCCCCGCCACGGCTCCGGTCTCCTCCCGCAGCTCGCGGACAGCCGCCTCTCTGGGGTCCTCGCCGTACTCCAGCTTTCCCGCAGGCAGCTCCCGCAGCTCCTGCATATAGGGGTAGCGGAACTGACGCACCAGCAGCGCCTGGTTCTCCCCGTCCAGGGCGAGAACGCATACGCCGCCCGGATGGTCCACCACCTCCCGGACCGCCTTCTGGCCGTCGGGCAGCAGGGCCACATCCCGGCGGATGTGGAGGATTTTGCCGTCAAAGATTTTTTCGCTGCTTACAGTCTTCTCTGTCAGGTCCATGATTACACGTCTCCTTTTTCCGTATCGTCTCCGGCAGCAGCCGGGGCTTCCAAATCTCCAGGCGTCAGGCTGTCCGTATAGATCCCGCTGGCGCCGCTGTCCAGGAGCATTTTTGCCTGCTCCAGATCGTTCACCGTGTGGGTGTACACCGCCAGACCGTACTCCTCCCCAATTTGGGCATAGACGCTGTCCCACAGCTCTGCGGCTATGGTGATGCCCAGAATGCCGTTTTCCGCACAGAAGGCGGCCTTTCTCCGGAATGTGTCCTCAGTGCCGTCAAAGCCCTCCAGGTAGAGGGTATAGATATAGCCCTTGAAATGGTGGATGCTGTCTGTCACCTGGTACATCAAGGGGCTGTAAATCTGCACCACAAAACGGTCCAGCAGGTAGCTCAGGCCCAGTTCCCTGGCGTCCGCCAGCATGGCGTCAAACTGCAGCCGGACAAACTCCGCCTCCATGAATTTGGAGTCCGTGATAATGCACACGTCGGGATACTCCTCCAGCAAGAGCAGCAGGTCTTTGAAGGACAGGGGAGTATACTTGCCCAGAATCGGCGTGTTCAGAAACTCCTCCAGCGTGGGAATACTGGTCTCCCGGACCTCCCGCTGCCAGCCCTTGCGCCAGTCGTGGCGCAGCACCACCTTTTGATCGCTGGTCAGGCGCAGGTCCGCTTCAAAGACCCGCACCCCCTTTGCATACATTTCCTGGAAGCCCTCCAGACAGTTGAGCACGGTCCGCTCGCCCACCGCCCCCAGGCCGTGGGTGATGATCCGCTTTCCAGCCAGGATTTCCGGACCTGTTGCCTCTCCCGCCGGCTTCTCCTTTTCCGCCGGCTCCGCCGGTTCCAGCCAGTCCGGCATTTCCGTGTCCGGCTCCCCGGACACGGATAGGACAGGAGGCGTTTCCTGTCTGCCGGTGAGCAGGAACCCCGCCAGGGCAAAGAACTCCAGACCCGCGATCAGGAGCAGGAAACAGATAAATGGGGTGTATTTTCCAAAAGGTTTCTTGTTACGAAATTGTGCCATGCCAAACCCTCTCTGCATCAACAGATTCACTATAGTATACCATGTCCCTCCGAAAAAAGCCACCCATAATTTATAAAACGCAGGAGGCAGAGCTCCCAATGGGAGCGCTGCCTCCAAATTTCTGTCATTGGGGTTAATCCAGATTCTCTCCGGCGTCCCTGTAGGCGCTGTCCATAGGACTGGTCTGGTCGGCCTCCTTCTGGTACCGGCCCACCACCGTTGCGGCCAGCTCCACCGGCAGCAGGGTACCCGCGCCGGCCACGCAGCCGCCGGGACAGGCCATGCCCTCCAGCAGATACCCCTTGTACTTCCCGGCCTTTGCCAAGGTCATCAGCTTCCGGCACTCCCGCAGGCCCTCGGCCCCGGCGGTCTTGACCTCCACATCCGGGTGGGTTTCATGGATCAGGTCCGCCACCGCCTTGGCCACGCCGCCTGCCACCGCGAAGCCGCGGCCCGCCGCCGTGCCTTCCCGCATGGAGTCACCCTCTGGAATGGCGGCAAAGTCCACGCCCTTGGCCTCAAACATGCCCTGCAATTCCTCGAAGGTGAGCACGAAATCCACGTCCGAGCGGATATTCTCCCGGATGGCCTCCAGCTTTTTCGCCGCGCAGGGTCCCACAAAGACCACCTTGCAGTTGGGGTACTTCTTTTTAATCAGCCGGGCTGTGAAGACCATGGGCGTCAGAGTCATGGAGATATTCCCAAACTGGCCTGGGAACAGCTTTTCCACCATGGCGTGCCACGCCGGGCAGCAGGAGGTAGCCATAAAGTCCTGCTGTTCCGGGACCTTCTCCAAAAAGTCCTTGGCCTCCTCGATGGTACACATATCCGCGCCCACGGCCACCTCCACCACCTGGTCAAAGCCCAGCATCTTAATAGCGGTGGTAAACTTCTCCGGGGTGGAGTTCTTACCGAACTGTCCGATGAACGCCGGGGCCACAATAGCAATCACCTGGTCGCCCTGCATGATGGAGCGCACCACCTGGAAAATCTGCCCCTTGTCCACAATCGCGCCAAAGGGACAGCTCACCAGGCACTGACCGCAGGAGACGCACTTGCTCTGGTCAATGGTGGCCCGGCCCTGCTCGTCTTTTCCGATGGCGTCCATCCCGCAGGCGGCCACGCAGGGACGCTCCAGGTAGGTAATGGCGTTGTAGGGACACGCCTTGGCGCACTTGCCGCATTTGATGCACGCTTTCTGGTCAACGCGGCTCCTCCCGTTGATGACGCTGATGGCGCCCTTGGGACATACCTGCCGGCAGGAGGCGGCCAGGCAGTTCTGGCACAGCTCTGTCACCCGGTACTGCCTGGTCGGGCAGGAGTGGCAGGCATAGGGAATGATGTTGATCAGCGGCGGCTCGTAATACTGCTCCGCAATGGCAGCGTGGTTCATACCCTCGGTCATCAAGGTGCGGGTCTGTATGGGACGGATGGAAAGGCCCATAGCCAGGCGCACGCGCTCGCCTGCGATGGCGCGCTCTAAGAAGATGGACTCTCTGTGCAGCGGGTTGTCGCCGGGGATGATAATGTAGGGCAGGTCTTCGCTCTTGGTGTAGTCGCCGCCTTCATAGGCCATTCTGGCAACTTCAGTAAAGGTTCTCTTTCGAATGTCGGTAATCAGGGATGGAATGCCGCGCATAGGGACGTACCTCCTTTATATCATTCGTGCGTTCCCGCCGGAACGCGGGGTTTCTGCATTGGATTCTATCCTGCTAATTTCGCCGCCAGCGGCGCAGCCAGCACTGTCAGGAGCCCGGTAACTACAATTGCCAGACTGCTGGCCGCGCCCTGCACATCGCCCATTTCCACGGCCTTGCTGGTCCCGGCGGCATGGGAGCTGGTCCCAATCGCCAGCCCCTGGGCCAGCGGCTCCTCCACCCGGAACAACTTCAGCAGAAGGGGGGCGGCCACGGCGCCGAAAATCCCGGTAATCATAATTGCAGCCATTGTAATAGCGGGGTATCCGCCCAGCTCCTGGCTCATGCTCTTGCCGATTGCGGTGGTGATCGACTTCGGCAGCAGCGTGATATACTCCGCCGCCTCCATTTTGAACAGCGCCAGCATCAGCACACAGCCCAGCATATGGACCGCCACGCCGGAAATGCATCCGGCGGCTACTGCGGCGGCGTTTTTCTTCAGCAGAGTGTATTGCCGGTAGAGGGGGATTGCCAGGCAGATGGTGGCAGGGGTCAGGAAATACTCCAGCACGTCCGCGCCGCTCTGGAAGTATACGTCGTAGTCCGTCCCCGACAGCAGCAGTACCGCGCAGCAGGCCGCTGTGGAAACCAGCAGGGGACTGCACACCTCCCGGCCCGCCCGCCGGTTGATCCACCGGCCCAGCTGGTAGGTACCTACAGTCAGAAACAGGCCGAAGTAGGCGGATTCCATCAGGAATTCATTCATTTCCCTCCGCCCCCTTTCTCCGGCGGATCATCCACTGCGCGGCATGTCCCGCCGTAAACATGACCGCCATCGTACCGATGAAGCCCATCACCAGCACCGGCAGCAGCATCCCCTGGATGGTGTCCAGCACAGTCAAAAAGCTTGTCGAGGCCGGTACCAGCAGCAGGGGCATCCACTCCAGCAGGAAGTTCCCCACATCCTCCACCTGGCGCATCTTCAACACGCCGGTCTTCAGCAGGAGGAACAGCATAATCAGTCCGTAAATACTGGCCGGGACCGGCAGCGGCAGCAGCAGCTTTATCAGTTCCGCCGCAAAGGTCACCGCCGCCAGAATCATCGCCTGGTTCAAATACTTCATAGTACAACTTCCTTACTTTAATACTCTCTGAATATCCGCCGCTCCGGCCTGTACGCTTCCCTGAATAAAACCGGGCTTGCCGCCGCCCCGGCCATTGAGGGCGGCGTTGATCTCTTTTGCCAGGGCCCGCAGGTCGCCGTCCGGCTGGCTGACGGCGTATTGGTACATGCCGTCTCCACCGGCAAACACGGCGCACCGTCCGCCTGCGCTCTCCTGCACCGCGGTACACAGCTTGCGGATGGATTCCGCAGACATGGCGCCCTCCACCAGCAGCACATCCCCCGCACCGGCGTACAGCTGGGCTTTTCTGGCGAAATCGCTCTCCTCCAGGGCCGCCACCCGGCCCCGCAGGGTATACAGCTCCTTCTGTACCCGCTCCACAGCGGCGGCGGTTGCTGTGGGCTTTGCAGAGAGGAGCTGGGAGACCTGGCTGTTCTGCTGGGCAATGGCGTTAATATATGCCAGGGCCCGTCCGCCCGCCGCCATTTCGATTCTCACGCCCTCCCGGAACTTCTGGCAGGAAATCAGCTTCACGCATCCCACCTGGCCGCTGCTCCGGACATGGGTGCCGCAGCAGGCGCAGCAGTCCGCCTCCGGCCACGTCACAATGCGCACCGCGCCGGACAACGCTTTTTTGCTCCGATAGTGCAGGGCGTCCAGCTCCGCCTGGGAGGGCCAGGAGACGCGGATGGGATGGTCCTCCCAGATGTACCGGTTTGCCAGCAGCTCCACTTCCTGCACGTCCTCCGCTGTCAGCACGGCGTTAAAGTCGATTGTCACCAGCTCATGGCCGATATGGAACCCCACATTGTCGCAGTGGAAGCGTCCGCACAGAATGCCGCTGACAATGTGTTCCCCGCTGTGCTGCTGCATAAAGTCGAACCGCCGCTGAAAATCTATCGTACCCGCGGCCTGACTCCCAACCTCCAACGCCCGGTCGCAGGTGTGGTAAATGACGCCGTCCCGCTCCCGCACATCGGACACCGCCGCGCCGCCCAGCGTGCCATGGTCGGACGGCTGGCCGCCGCCCTCCGGATAGAAAGCCGTTCTGTCCAGCTGGACCTCCCAGCCGTTTTTGGATTTCTCACAGCTGAGCGCCCTGGCGGTAAATTCTGTCAAAAAGGAATCCGCATAGTAGAGTTTTTCCGTCATAATCTACCCCTCAATGGAATTATCCAGCAGTCCCAGATCATATTTCCAGGACAGCACCCGCGTAACCGCCGCGTCAATCGCGCCCTCGCGGATTGTCCCGGCATTTACGGCCTCAATTACCTGGGATATTTGGGTCTCAAAATCAGATGTAACAATCATATCGTTTCCCGCCTGCACAGCCAGCACGGCCACCGAGCCGTCTGCCGCGTACGCCTTTACCGCGTCCATCGCCAGGTCGTCGGTCAGCACGACGCCGGTAAAGCCCAGCACATACCGCAGGATGCCGTGGACCTTTCCGGACAGGGAGGCGGGCAGCGTCCCGTCCATGCAGCTGACGATATTATGGCTGACCAATACGCTCCCCGCACCGGCTTCGATCCCGGCGCGGAAGGGAACAAAATCCGTCTGCTCAAACTGCTCATAGGGCCGCTCGTCCACGGCAATGCCGGTATGGGTATCCGCATTATTGCCATAGCCGGGGAAATGCTTCAGGACCGCGCCCACCTGGGCATTGCTCATCTCCTGCACGGTCATGCTGACAAACTGGGCTGTTTTTTCCGCGTCCTGTCCGAAGGTGCGGTCGTTCATAAAGTCGCCGGGGTCAGTGGATACATCCGCCACCGGCGCGAAATTGACGTTGATGCCATAGCGCCGCAGGCCGGTATTCTTTTCCGCTTCTACCCTCCGAATCTCTTCCATTCCAGACTGAAAGGCATTGTTCGGGTCTGTTGCCGCGCCTTTTGCGTAGACCTTCTGGGGGGATGGAAATTTCTCCGGGAACAGGTTGGGATTCCGGCTGGCACGGGCCACGGTTCCGCCCTCCTCATCCGCGCCGATCAGCATGGGGACAGAGGAGGCCGCCTGATAGGAGGCGATTTTCGCCATAAAGTCCTCTTTGCTCAGCCACTGCCCGGCGCTGTCCTTAAAGTCCTTTGTGAACAGCAGATACCCGCCCAGGTGGAACTGGCTGATTTTCTCCGCCGCCGCCAGGTCCGGACAGCGGGCAAAGAACATCTGCCCCACTTTTTCTTCCAGGCTCATACTGCTCAGCAGCGTCTCTACAGCTACCTGTCTGGGGTCCGGCTCATCTGGTTCCGGCTCTGGGACCGGTTCCGGGACGCCGCCGCTCTTCTCCGGCGCATCCGTCCCGGCCTCCGGCGGGGCAGGCGGGCCCGCCGCCTGCCGGGAACGGAGGAGAAGCGCGCCCGCCCCGATCAGGCAGACCAACGCCAGGATACAGACCTTGACGATCCCGCCATAATAGACGCCCCTGGAGCGTTTACCCCTGCTCATCCTTTTCGTTTTCTGTCACCGCGATATGCAGCTCATCCAACTGTCTCTGTTCCACAAAGGAGGGTGCGCCCATCATGAGATCCTGTGCATTTTTATTCATAGGGAATGGAATAATCTCACGGATGGAGTCCTCGCCTGCCAGGAGCATCACCATCCGGTCCACACCAGGGGCGATGCCCGCATGGGGCGGCGCACCGTAGCAGAAGGCGTTATACATAGCGGGGAACTTCGCTTTCACGTCCTCTTCGCCCAGACGCACCATCTGGAACGCCTTAATCATAATCTCAGGGTCATGGTTCCGCACCGCGCCGGAGGACAGCTCCACGCCGTTGCACACCAGATCGTACTGGAACGCGGTGATGGCCAGCGGGTCCACCTCGCCGGCGATGGCCTTGTCCAAAACCGCCGCGCCGCCGTTGGGCATGGAGAAGGGGTTGTGGCAGAACTCCAGTTCGCCGCTCTCCTCGCCGATCTCGTACATGGGGAAATCCACAATCCAGCAGAATTCATACCGCTCTTTATCCATATGGTTGGGACACAGCCCGCCCAGCTTGCTGCGCAGCACACCGGCGGTCTTCTGGGCAGCGCCCTTCTTTCCGGCAGTCAGACCAACGAAGCAGTTGGGCGTCAGACCCAACGCCTGGACAACGGCTTCCTTTTTCTCCGTCAGGAACTTGGAAATGCCCCCTGTCAGCTCGCCCTTTTCGTCCAGCCGGAACCAATAGGGTTTATTCCCAGCCTGCACCTCCACATCGGCGCACAGCTTGTCAATCTGCTTCCGGGTTGCGGTGAAATCGCTGACTACAATGGCCTTCACAGTATTGCCCTCGAAGGGACCGAAGCCGCAGTCTCCCACCAGAGCGGTTGCATCCTGCACAGTCAGGTCAATCCGCAGGTCCGGCTTATCGGAGCCGTAAGTCTCCATCGCCTCGTTGAATCCAATGCGCTTAAAAGGTGCGGCGGAGGCTGTATTGTAGGCGCCGAACTTGGCAAAGATAGGGGGCAGCACGTCCTCCAGCACGGCGAAAACGTCGTCCTGGGTGGCAAAGCTCATCTCCATATCCAGCTGGTAGAACTCGCCGGGGGAGCGGTCGCCCCGTGCGTCCTCGTCCCGGAAACAGGGGGCTATCTGGAAGTAGCGGTCAAAGCCGGAGGTCATCAGCAGCTGCTTGAACTGCTGGGGAGCCTGGGGGAGGGCATAGAACTTTCCAGGGTGCTTTCTGGCCGGAACCAGGTAGTCCCGCGCGCCCTCCGGGGAGGAGGCGGTCAGGATGGGGGTGGTTATCTCCAGAAATCCATGCTCCGTCATCGCGCTGCGCAGGGCGGAGACCACATTGCAGCGCAGGATAATATTTTTCTTTACCGCCGGATTGCGCAGGTCCAGGTACCGGTATTTCAGCCGCTGGGTTTCATCGGCCTCGCGGCTGTGGTTAATCTGGAAGGGAAGCTCGTTGTGCCGGCACCGGCCCAGGACCTCGATTTTCTCCGGTACCACTTCAATCTCGCCGGTAGGGAGGTTTTGATTCTTGCTGCTTCTTTCCCGAACAGTACCCTCCACGGAAATCACGGACTCTTTATTCAGTCCGTGAATAATATTCATCATGTCCTCGGTTTCGATGACAACTTGCGTCGTGCCGTAAAAGTCCCGCAGAATTACGAACGCAAAATTCTGTCCCACTTCTCTGACGTTTTCCATCCATCCGGAGAGCTTGACCTTTTCGCCCACGTGGCTGGTCCGCAGTTCATTACAGGTATGCGTACGATTTTGTGTCATTGGTAAATTATTCCTTTCGGTATATAAATTTAATAAAAATACAAGATGTATGTCGGTTTTTACGGAAATTTGTTCTTACTTTATCTCACGGATTACAGTCCCGCCGCGCTTCTGGGCCAGGCCCGCCTGTATCCGGGACAAGGTCTGCCCATAATCCAGCTTTGTCTGCTCGCCGGACGCCATGTCCTTACAGCTGATCAGCCCTGCGTTTATTTCATCTTCACCCAGGAAGACCACATAGGGAATCCCTAGTTTATCCGCATAGTTCATCTTTGCGTTAAACTTCTTCTGTTCGGTGTACAGCTGCACCCGCACGCCGTCCCTCCTCATTTGTGCGCACAGGGCGATAGCGGGGGAGAGGTCCGCGGTCATCGGCAGAGCCAGTACGTCCGCTGAAGCGCTGGAGTTTTCCACATTCAGCATATTTTGTTCGTTCAAAACGTAGAACAGGCGGGTCAGACCGATGGAAATACCAACTCCAGGTAGTATTTTATTGGTATAATATTCCGCAAGGTTGTCATATCTTCCGCCGGAACAGACAGATCCGATCTCCGGGTGGTCCAGCATGGCGGTTTCGTAGACTGTGCCTGTATAATAATCCAATCCACGGGCAATGGTCAAATCCACAGTAAAATATTCCTCCGGCACCCCGAAGGCGGAGAGGTACTTGACCACTGTACCCAGCTCCTCCAGTCCGGTATCGAACAGTGCGTCCCGGCCCCGGTACTGCTCCAGAGCTTCCAGAACCTGTCCGTTACTGCCCTTGATGGCAATGAACTTCAAAATCTCGTCCGCCGCGTCCTGACTGACCTCCAGCTCGCCGGTCAGAATACCGGACACCTTTTCCGGTCCGATCTTCTCCAGCTTGTCCACCGTGCGCATAATATCGCCGGACTGCTCGCTCAGTCCCATCATGGAATAGAAGCCGTTGAGGATTTTTCGGTTGTTCACGCGGATTTGGAATTTCTGCAAGCCCAGCCGGGAGAAGGTCTGGTAGATAATAGCGGGGATTTCCGCTTCGTTGGCAATATCCAGTTTTCCGTCTCCGATGATATCAATATCCGCCTGATAGAACTCCCGGAACCGGCCCCGCTGGGCCCGTTCGCCCCGGTAGACCTTCCCAATCTGATAGCGGCGGAAGGGGAACGCCAGGCTCCCGTAATGCAGGGCGACATACTTTGCCAGCGGCACTGTCAGATCAAAGCGGAGGGACAGGTCGCTGTCGCCTTTTGAGAACCGGTAAATCTGTTTTTCCGTCTCGCCCCCGGCCTTCGCCAAAAGAACCTCGCTGGCCTCGATGACCGGCGTATCCAGAGGGGCGAAGCCGTAAGAGGCGTAAGTTTCCCGGAGCACGGACATCATTTCTTCCATGATCGCCTGTTCCCGTGGGAGCAGCTCCATAAATCCGGAGAGTGTTCTGGGCTGGACTTTCATTTTTTTGCATCCTCCATTACTGCTTTACATACTGATAAGCGCACGCGCCGCTGCCGCTCCAAACATGGCAATGCTCCCGTCCCCTGTCCTAGCGGGACGAGAGCATGACAACACGTCATACTTCGCGGTTAGTGTCCGGGTACGCTCTCAACACTGGCTTTTTGCCTCAGCGATTCAGCTTGTGCTTCGGGTTGATAATTTTCCGCCAGTCCAGGTCGCCGCGGTCCATACCCAGCAGAAGCATTTCCGCTGTTGCGGCGTTCGAGGCATAGGGAATATTATTCTGGTCGCAGAGACGTGAGATGTACAGGGACTCTTCCTCCAGGCTGGAGTCGTTGGGGTCCACGAAAAACAGGACCATGTCCATCTCGTTGTACGCAATCCGTGCGCCGATCTGCTGGCTGCCGCCGTGCTGGCAGGACAAGAACAGGTGTATTTTCAAACCTGTGGCCTCCGCAATCATGCGGCCCGTCGTATTTGTTGCGCACAGGACATGCCGGGACAAGATACCGGCGTAAGCGGAACAGAACTGGACCATGAGATCCTTTTTATTGTCGTGGGACATCAGAGCAAGATACATAATGATCTATTCCTTTCTTTTTCCTTTGATGTCTCTCTATAGGCATTTTTATAAAATGCTTCCAGTTTCGGACTCGCGGCAGGCGGACTCCCGGTTATCGGATTTTCATCAGCGGCGTCCGCTGCCCGTCTATGCGGCGGGCGATGTTCCGGTACGCCCGCGCAGCGCATTCGTTATCTGTCATCAGCAGGGGAGTCCCCCGCCCGGCATACAGGGACATTGTTTCGTCTTCCGGTACAACGCCCAGCAGCGGCAGCCCCGTGCTGTCAATGGCGTCGTCGATTGTCTGGTGCAGTGATTTCAACAGCTTCTGCCTGCATCGGTTCACCACCATATGCACGCAGTCCGTCGGCAGTACGTTCAGCTCCATTGCCGTCCGCTGCGCATCCCGCAGACTGCTGGCCTCTGTTGTCGTCACCACCACCGCCCGCTCCGCTCCGGAGATGGCCAGGTGGAACCCCGCCCCTAATCCGGCTGGCGCGTCAATCAGGCAGTAGTCAAATCGTTCGTTAATCAGAGGGAACAGGTCCCGGAACGCCTCTATGTCTATGGAGGATACGCCGATTCTCGTTGGCGCCGTCAGCAGATACAGATTGCTCTGTTTTGGGTGGGGGACCGCGGCTTCCTCCAATGTGCAGTTGCCCGCCAGCACATCCGTAAAATCCATCATGGCGCAGTCTGTCATTACCATTGCAATGTCAAGATTCCGAAGCCCGACATCACAGTCCAGACACAGGGTAGGATGCCCCAGCATTGCCAGAGCCATTCCAACGTTCGCGGTAAATGAGGTCTTTCCCGTGCCGCCCTTTCCGGATACAACAACTATGGCCTGACCCACCGGAACATCACCTCCTAGCAGCGATCTTTGCCGCCTCTGGCGGCAAGGGATGGGTGGTTCTTTGTCACACTCCGGGGTCCCGCCCCCGGACGGCGGGTTACTTTTGTGCGAACAAAAGTAACCAAAAACCGCCATCCCTACGGGCTGGACCCCCTTACTTTTACGGGGGTTGATTGGTTTACGCGACGATTACGATGGACCGTTTGCTCTGTTTTAGCTGTTGGGCCGTCAGAAGTCTGGTCCAGCAGCGGGGTGTGGCGCCCTTTGGCGCCCTGCGTTGGGTTCTCATTGCACGCCGGCCTCCTGCCGCAGCAGACAGAGCGGCTTGGGCGGCAGTGCGGGCGGCGCTGCTCAGAGCAACGGGGCCTTCTTGATCTGGGCGAAGCGTCTGGGGTATTTGGGGGGAGTATGGGTGATTTTCTCCACGCAAATGAGCCTGTGGGTTACGTCTGCTGTTGGGATACGGTAGTCCTTGATCCAGGATATGCGCCCGCCTAAGAGATGAATTGCCTTTTTCGCCTGCTCGATTTCTGTCTCCGTATGGCTGGACTTCATTGCCAGGAAGTGTCCGCCCGTTTTCACCAGCGGCAGACAGAGCTCGCTCAGTATGGGGAGAGATGCCACCGCTCTGCTCACTGCCCAGTCAAAGGATTCCCGCTTCTCCAAGGCAAATTCCTCTGCCCGCCCATGGACGCATACGGTGTTTTTCAGGCTCAGAGCAGAGCATACCTCCTGCAGAAAATCTACCCGCTTTCCCAGGCTGTCCAACAGCGTCACCTGCAATTCTGGCTGCATGATTGCCAGCGGCAGTCCTGGAAAACCAGCCCCGGCGCCTACGTCCACCACAGTTCCGCTTTCCATACCGGCCAGCGGTATCAGCTCCAGACTGTCCAGGAGGTGCAGGCGCGCTACGTCCTTGGGTTCCGTAATCGCGGTCAGGTTCATTACCTGGTTGCGCTGGAGGAGCATCTGGGCAAACTGCGTCAGTGCAGGGATGCTGGATACATCCAGTCCCAGCTCTGGAAGACATTCAATTAAAACCGATTTCATTTCTTTTCCTTCAGCAAGTCCCGAATCTCTGTCAGCAGCTGTTCCTCTTTGGACGGAGCGGGCGGGGGAGGGGGGGCCGCTTCCGGTTCTGTACGGTGCAGCTTGTTAATTGCCTTCACCATACAGAACACGACAAAGGCCATAATGAGAAAGTTCAGCACAGCTTGAATAAAATTGCCGTAGGTAATCACCGCTCCTCCTACTTCCAGAGACAGGTCCGCAAAGCTGGACTCGCTGACAAAGATACCCACAACCGGCATAATGATATCGTCGATCAGAGAGGTGGTAATGGAACCAAATGCGCCGCCAATGATCACGCCCACCGCCAGGTCCATTACGTTGCCTCTCATGGCAAAAGACTTAAACTCTTCTAAAAACTTCTTCATGCAGAAAGTATCATCCTAATCGTTAGTAAATGGCGCCGCCAAGTTACTCGGCAGTCTCCTGATCCGTTTCCTCAGCTATTTCTTCTGAGGCGGCTGCTTCCGCTGCTGCGGGTTCTGCTTCCTCTGGCTCTACAACCGCTTCCTGCTCTGCTTCTTCGGTCGCTTCGGCCTCTTCAGTTTCTTCTTTGGTGTACTCAACAGTCAGTTCATCGGCAAAGAAGTGCGGCTCCTCGTCATCCTTTTCCGTCGGGCTGAAAAAGCCCAGGTGTACGGACAGATCTTTCTCCTCGCCCTCCGCCTGGGACCCAGTAGTGGCCTCCCATAAGAGCGCGCGGTATTTTTTCTCTCCCGTCTCCTCATCTCTGGTAATCCGGTAGGGCGTCAGACCGGCGACCAGGGCGGCAGCTCCAAACACCTTCAGCACGTTTGAAAATTTCATATCAATCTCCTCCTTAAAATAAATTACATCTTATAAACAGCGCTTTGGCTGCAAAATCTCTTTCCCACCCATATAAGGACGCAACGGCGCGGGGACCTTCACGCTTCCATCCGCCTGTAGATTATTCTCCAAAAATGCGATCAGCATTCTGGGCGGCGCAACCACGGTATTATTTAATGTATGGGGCAGGTAATTCTTTCCGTCCTCGCCCTTCACACGAATCCGCAGTCTTCTCGCCTGGGCGTCCCCCATGTTGGAGCAGGAGCAGACCTCAAAATACTTTTTCTGTCTCGGACTCCACGCCTCGATATCGCAGGACTTGACCTTCAAGTCCGCCAGATCGCCCGAGCAGCACTCCAACTGCCGTACCGGAATATCCAGACTGCGGAACAGCTCCACGCTGTACTGCCACATCTTATTATACCAGTCCATGGATTCCCCAGGCTTGCAGACCACGATCATTTCCTGTTTCTCAAACTGGTGGATACGGTACACGCCCCGCTCCTCCAGACCATGCGCGCCCTTTTCTTTCCGGAAGCAGGGGGAGTAGGAGGTGAGAGTCTGGGGGAGGGAGGACTCCTGCAAAATCTGGTCAATGAACCGGCCAATCATAGAATGCTCGCTGGTGCCGATCAGATAGAGGTCCTCGCCCTCGATTTTGTACATCATGGCGTCCATATCGGTCTGGCTCATGACGCCCTCCACCACGTTCCCCCGAATCATGTAGGGCGGGATGCAGAAGGTAAAGCCCTTGTCAATCATAAAGTCTCTGGCATACGCCAGCGTCGCCTCATGGAGCCGGGCAATATCGCCCATCAGGTAATAGAATCCATTCCCCGACACCCGGCCCGCGGCGTCCATATCAATGCCGACAAACCGCTCCATGATTTCGGTATGGTACGGGATATCGAACTCCGGCACAACCGGCTCGCCAAACCGCTCTACCTCCACATTGCAGCTGTCGTCCGGTCCAATGGGAACGGAGGCGTCTATGATATTGGGAATACGCAGCATTATTGTATGAATCTGCGCCTCCAGCTCTGCCTCCTTCTGTTCCAGCTCAGCCAGGCGGGCGGCGTTTGCCTTGACCTGCTCCTTGACCGCCTCGGCTTCCTGGAGCTTGGACGGGTCCTTCTTGGCCTGCCCCATCAGCATACCTACCTGCTTACTCAGGGTATTGCGTTTTGCCCGCAGCTCGCTGGCCTCGGTAATAGCGGCACGATTCTCGCTGTCCAGAGCCAGAACCTGCTCCACCAAGGGAAGTTTTTCCTCCTGGAACTTCTTTTTTATATTTTCCCGGACCGCGTCCGGATTATCCCGAATGAATTTAATATCTAACATGGTATACTCCTATTTTCATGGGGTGATACATTGTTTCACGTGAAACATCAGTTGACCAATCCGCCCAGCGCCTCCAGCAAATTGTTCAAGTCATCCACACCGTAGTATTCGATCTCGACCTTACCCTTTTTCCGTCCACGGGAGATATGGCAGGCCCGTCCCAGGCGGGTGGAGAGGGAGTGCTCTGCCTCGGCCACATAGTCTGGGACCTTCGCCTCAATCTTTTTCTTTTCTTCTCCATCCTTCTTGGCCAGCATCTGTTTCACCAGCTGCTCGGTCTGCCGCACGCTCAGTCCGGATTTCATAATGGCCGTCGCCGCGTCTTCCCGCAGGGTAGGGGAGAGGGGCAGAATCGCCCGCCCATGGCCGGCGGTCAGCTTACCGTCCTCCACCAACGCCCGCAGCGGCTCCGACAGGGCCAGAAGCCGCATCGAATTGGACACCGCACTCCGGGACTTTCCCACGCTGGCAGCCGCCTGCTCCTGGGTCATGCCGTAGGTCTCCACCAGTACCCGAAATCCCTGGGCCTCTTCCATTGGGTTCAGGTCCTCCCGCTGCAGGTTCTCAATCATAGCCAATTCCATGGCCAGCCGGTCGTCCGCCTCAATCACCACAGCGGGTACTTCGGCCAGACCGGCCATCCGTGCGGCCCGCCAGCGGCGTTCCCCGGCAATGATCTGGTAGTAGCCGGAGGAGAGCTTACGCACGGTCAGGGGCTGGATCACGCCGTGCTGGCGGATGGACTCCGCTAACTCCTCCAGCTTTTCCTGGTCAAAGTTTTTCCGGGGCTGATTGCGGCAGCTTTCGATCTGGGACACGGGCAGGGTAGAGGAGGGGGCGGAAAAATCTACGGAGAAATCATCTCCCAGCAGTGCGCCCAGGCCCTTGCCCATGCCTTTTTCCTTTGCCATAGAGATAGTCTCCTCTCAAACGATTCTTATCTGACACAAGCATTCTTCAAGCATTCTTTAAGCATTCTTCCGCAAAAATTCTTCCGCAAGGGCGTTGTACGCCTCATAGCCCCTGGACGTGCGGTCGTAGTAGTTGATCGGTTTTCCATGGCTTGGCGCCTCGCTCAGCCGCACATTCCGCGGGATCACAGTTGCGTAGACCTTGCCTGGGAAATACCGCTTCACCTCTTCCGCCACCTGTAACGCCAAATTGGTCCGGCTGTCATACATAGTCATCAGCACGCCCTCCAGCTCCAGGTCTGTGTTCAGGCTCCGCCGCACCAGCCGGATGGTATACATCAAGTCGCTCAGACCCTCCAGGGCGAAGTATTCGCTCTGCACCGGGACGAGGGTACTGTCGGCTGCGCACAGGGCGTTCAGCGTCAACAGCTCCAGGGAAGGGGGGCAGTCGATGAATATGTAGTCGTAGTCCGGCGAGATCTGCTGCAATGTCTTTTTCAGCAGATACTCCCGTTCCGGCAGGGCCACCATTTCCACGCCCGCGCCGGCCAGACCTTTAGAGGACGGCAGCACATCTCCGAACTTGGTCGGCACCACACGTTTACGGGGGTCCACGCCGCCCAGCAGGGAGTCGTAGACGCCTTGGGACAGGGTCTTATCCACGCCCATACCTGACGTGGCGTTGGCCTGCGGGTCGAAGTCGCACAGCAGGACCCGCTGTCCTTTTTCCCGCAGGGCGGCAACCAGGTTGACGCAAGTGGTAGTTTTCCCCACGCCGCCTTTTTGATTGACAATTGCGATGATTTTTGCCACGGGACACCTCCGGGAAAGGGGCAGAACACCCCTTTTTCTTTGTATAGAAAGTAGTATAACACAAAATGTAAAGTTTTCAACAGGTAATCGAAAAAAAACTATAAATAATTCTTGAACGTCTGCGCAAAAAAATTGACAGGGGTATGTTTCACGTGAAACATACCCCTGCGCGCCTGTTAAACCCCGCGTTCCACAGGCAGAAACTGGATAAACTGCTGGATTTTTGCATTGACAAACTCCGGCATGTCCGTATTGGAATTATGCCCGGCCCCCGGTACCCAGACCAGCGTATACCCGGTCCTTCTGGACCAGGCTTTGCTGTACCGCTTGCTGGACCCGGCTCCGTCCCTCTCTCCGCACAGCAGCAGGACCGGACATTTGATTTCATAGCTCCGCCCCGCCTCTTCCACCGCCTCTGCCAGAATCCGGTATCCATGGGCGGCAAGGGCGCAGAACTCCTTCCGTTCATAGGACCGCATCATCCACCGCATGACCCGCTGTCCGTTCGGCGTCGCCGCAGTTCCCCGTGCGCCCCACTCGATCAGCGGCTCCCAGGGGATGGACAGATACATCCTCTCTGTATGGCGCAGCAATACCAGCTCCGCTTTTGTGTAATACCGCCGGTTCAGGGGGGCGGAGTCAATGGACACAAATCCGGCTGCGCCGTGGGGATGCCTTCTCAGAAAAGCCTGGGCAATATATCCCCCCATGGACTGCCCCACGAGGACCGGTCTCAAGATTTCCTCTTTTCTTAGGATTTGGGCCAGATATTCCGCCAGATCATCCAGTGAGAAGTCCAGCGCAAAGGGCCTGGAACGGCCATGGCCGGGGGCGTCCCAGACGAGGCAGTTGAACTTTTTCCCCAATTCCACCATTTGCCTGTCGAAAAGGTGGCGGTCCGCCGTCAGGCCGGGCAGGAAGACCAGCCAGGGCCGTTTGTTTTCCACAAAACAGGTCCAATAATGGATTTCACCACCAGGGGTCCTCCAAACTTTTTCCACAATACGCATATAAAACCAACTCCCTTTATTTCATCAAATCAACAGCATTCCTGTCTGCGGCGGCACAAAAATATCAATCTTCCCATCCACGGCAATAAACCGGCTGCCGCTCAGCGCATCCGCCGCCCGTCTGCCGGGCCAGTCCAGCTCCAGGGAATTCGACCGCCGCCCCACATTGATTACCGCAATCGTAATCTCATTCCGCCACTCTCTGGCAAAGGCCAGCAGATGCCCTTCGGCCTGCATCCACCGCAGTCCGCCCAACCGCAGGGAGGGCCGCACCTCTCGGAGCCGCCCCAATTTCCGGTACCACGCATACAGCGTCTCGTCCTCCATACCCCAGGGGAAGGTTCCCCGGTTCATAGGGTCCTCATACCCCTGCATTCCCGCCTCATCTCCATAGAACAGGGTGGGGGACCCAGGGAATGCGTACAGCAGGACGGCCCCGGCCATCAGCAGCTTTTTCCCCCGTCCGTACTCCTCCTGGCTCAGCCGGTAGGCCAGCCGTTCCCGCCGGGAGGACGGCTGCTTTGCAGGACCTCCCAGCATGGTCAATGCCCGCGGGGTATCGTGGGTCCCCAGCATGTTCATGGCGCTGTTGAAAGCGTCCGGCGGGTAATTCTCCCGAATCTCCTCCATGGCATCCCGAAAGGCCCCGGCGTCGCCGCCCTGCAAATAGGCCAGTGCGGACACCCGGAACGGATAATTCATCAGCCCGTGGGTCTCCCGTCCCAAAAGATATTTCCTGCGCTGGCTGTAGGCAATCTTATTGCTTCCATCCTCCCAGACCTCGCCCAGCAGGAAGCTGTCCGGCTTTTCCTCCATCATGACCCTGCGGATTTTCTCAATAAAGGCGTCCGGCAGTTCATCAGCCACATCCAGCCGCCAGGCGTCCGCCCCGGCCCGGAGCCAGCGGCGGATAATGGAGTTCTCGCCCTCGACGATATACGCGGCATATGCCGGGTCCATCTCATTCACCGCCGGCAGGGAATCAATTCCCCACCAGCTGGTATACTTCTTCGGCCATTTCTGGAAAGTATACCACGGATAATACGGACTTTTTCTGCTCTGCGCCGCGCCAACAGAGGGATAAGCGCCCAGGGCGTTAAAATACCTGCTGTTGCTGCCGGTATGATTAAACACGCCGTCCAGCATCACATGCATTCCCAGTTTACCGGCTTTCCGGCAGAGCCGCTCAAAATCCTCCGCCGTCCCCAGCATGGGGTCCACAGTCTCATAGTCGCCGGTATTATACCGGTGGTTGCTGTCCGCCTCAAAGATCGGGCAGAGATAGATTGTGGTGACATGGAGGCTTTTCAGATACTCCAGCTTCTCCTCAATCCCACCCAGGCTTCCCCCGAAGAAATCCCGGTTCACATACGCCCCCTGCTCCTCTGGAAGCTCTACCGGCTCTCCCCAGTCCCGATGCACCGTCCGCTCTCCCAGCATTCCAGCCGGGTCAGGAATCTCCGTCCTGCAAAACCGGTCCGGGAAAATCTGGTACGTCACGCCCTGTCCGAACCATCCCGGCGTCTTGAGCGAATCATCGTAGACGGTCAGCTGCCAGGGCCGGGCCTCCATCTCCTCCTCCACACAATATCCATTCTTCCCCAGCCGGACGGTCCCACCGCTTTCCTTTTCAAAGCGGAAATAATACCAGCACAGCTCCGGCTCTCCTGGAGCCTGGAAGGAACCGGCAAAAACAGTCCGATCCTTTTCCAGACCGGCAGGGGATAGGGGGATTTCCTCCTCTGTCTCCCCAAACTCCCGCTGCAAAACCAGGCGGCAGGATAAAAAGCCCTCCGCGGACAGAGGGCGGAGGGCGACTGAAATTTCCGTGTGGCAGGCTACGGCCCCATAGGGATTCTTACAGTGCAGGCTGCGGGAATCAAAAACAGTGTACTCCATACCAAGTGTAACTCCTCATATCATTTGCCTCCCATAACAGGGGGCGTTTCCTAGAACAGCCGGGCCATGTTTCACGTGAAACACACCCGGCTGTTCCACACAACGGCGGTCACGGAAGCAGAACGCCCTCCGGCACCAACGCCGCGCCAATTGCAGTTTCGTCAGAGAAATAGGCGTTCAGAATCTCCACAGCCGTAGACGCCAATGCGGAACCGCTGTTGCCCTTTTCAATCACGACAGCCACGGCAATCTCCGGTTGATCGAAGGGCGCGTAGCAGATAAAGACGCCGTTTGTCTGACCGTCGCCCATCTGCACACTGCCGGTCTTCGCTCCTGCCGAGACGGCGCAGTTCTTGAAATAGCGGGAGATGCTGCCCTTTGCAACCAGGTCCCCTGTCCCTTTCTTCACCGCCGCCAGCGTCCCCGGCGACATCTCCACTGTGTTCAGCAGCTCCGGCTCATAGCTGTACAGCAGCTCGCTGCCGTCGTAGGCCATCACATCCTTCAGCAGATGGGCGGCGTACCGCTCCCCGCCCCGGACGACGGTAGCCACATAGTTTGCCATCTGCAGCGGGGTAAAGGTACTGCCGTGGCCGATTGCCACCTGCAGCACATCGCCTGGGTTCCAGGTCTGTCCCTGGGCCTTGGAGTATTCGGGACTTGCCAGTATGCCGGTCGATTCCCACAGCTCAATTCCCGTCGGTTGGCCCAGGCCGAACCCAGCCGCATATTCGTTCAGCCTCTCGATTCCCACCAGCCGGCCCACCTCATAGAAAAAGTAGTTGCAGCTGTGGTAGATCGCCTGGGAAACATTGATCCGCCCGTGGGTGCCGCCGCCCTGTCTGTAGAGCCAGCATTTCGGCGTGTAGCCCCCCTTGGCGTAGTAGGTGTATACGCCTTTGGTCAGCATGGTGGAAGTGGGGGAAATCTCCCCTGTCTCCATACCGGCCACAGCCGTGCAGAGCTTGAACGTGGAGCCGGGCGCATAAGCGCCGGACAAAGCCCGGTTGACAAACGGCCTGCCCGGATGGCTGGACAACTCCTCCAGGTCCTCCCGGTACGTCCTCTGACTGTAGGTGGGGTAGGTAGCCAGAGCCAGCACGCTGCTGTCCGCCACGCTGACCACCGCCGCCGCGCCCCCCCGTTCCGGGATATCCTTTGCCTCGTTCATCTGCTGGATGGTCTCCGCCAGCGCGGCCTCCACCTTTTCCTGAAAGTCAATGTCAATGGTCAGGGCTACGGTCCCCCCTGGTTTTGGCTCAATGGAGTAAATCTCGTTGGTAATTTTCCCCTCCCGGTCCGTGGTAATGAGCCGCTTTCCATCCAGGCCGCAGAGGTAATTTTCAAAGGCTTTTTCCACCCCGTCCTTTCCCACCTTGTCGTCCCACTGGTAGTAATGGATTCCGGACACGTCTCCGCCTGTCTCCTTGGCGGCGTTGTACGGCTCATTCAGCGCCGCCCGCTCCTCTTTCGTAGCAATATCGCCTACCCGCCCCAGAATATGGGCGGCAAAGTCTGTATTATACTGCCGCTCTGACTTGCTGCTGATGACAACGCCGTCGAACTGTCCGTCTGTCAGAATGGAGATCATCTCCACGGAAATATCCTCTGCAAACACGTACTGCACATTCACGGTATTTTCCTTCAGCGACCGGAGGGCCAGTTCATACAGCACGCCGGCCACGAGCCGCGCATCCTCGCTGGACCAGTCCTCCGGGATTCCGAAGTCCTCCCGCATCAGTTCAATCAGCTTATTGGCGGTCAACGGCTTCGCTGTGCTCCCCAGCTCCTCCTGCAGCTCCGAACTCATCAGCGGATAAGCGGTGTTGGCGGTCAGCGTTGTTTCCGACCACTCCCGATCCTCCAGGAAGTGCTGCAGGCGGCTCCGCTGGGTGTCCGTGGTCTGCCCGATTGTATACGCAAACGGCGTCGCGCGGGATACCGGCAAATCATCGTTCCACTCCACGCCCTGCTCCCGGCACAGCTGAATCAGCCGGTATACGGCCAAGGCTATGCTTCTTTTTTTACTCAATGCCGCGTCGCCTGGGACCAGCTCGCTGTCCACAGGGACCTCTTTGGGGTCAAAGGAGATGGTATATATTTCCTTGTTGCTCACCAGTACCTTTCCGTTTCGGTCAGTAATAATGCCTCTGGAGCTGACAATCGTCTTTGATGTGGTACTCTGGGTATTGGACTTCGCCAGATAGCTGCTCCCGTTCACGATCTGCGCGTTATGCAGCAAAAAGACAAAGCCAATCAGACACACGGAAAAGATCGCCAGCAAGATATTAGAACGGAACATAAAGTGACGGTTATTTTCCATAGTAACTCCTTTTAATAATCCACCGCACATTTTCTGTGGATTGCCCGATAAACCGGCAGGGCCGCTGCGACAGCCGGCAGCGACACCGCCGCCTCCACCGCCGCCGTCCACGCCACAATTTCAATATAGGGTCCGCCGGTCAACGCCTGCACGGCCACCCGCATCAAGCCCGTCAAAAGTAACGCCAGCGCGGCAATAAACACGCCGCCTAAAAAGCCGGTAGACCGCAGATTTTTTGCAACCGCGGCGGACAGCAGGGCCAGGATAACGAAAGCGATGGCAAAAAAGCCCTCAAACGGCCCATAGAAAAGCAGATCGCAGACAATCCCCAGGACCAGAGCAAATATGGAGCCCTTTTCCTGTCCCTCATACATAGCAACCAGCGCGGGCAGCATCGGATAAATAAACGGCGTTACGCCCAACGCCCGCACATGGTTCAGCACAACGGACTGCAGTGCGAACAGGAGCAGCGTAGCAAGCGCATATACCGACCACTTAAACGCCACATAGCTTTTTGGCATACCGCCCTTTCCCCCTTAATCCACAATATCAAAATCGGTGACAACGAACACCTGCACCAAGCTCTGCACATCCACATCCGGTCTGACCACGGCGATCTGGGACATACCGTCGTCCCCTGGTCTGACCTCCTCCACGTAGCCGATCACCAGCTGGGACGGAAAGTAATCGCGCAGGCCGGAGGTCATGACCAAATCCCCGGATACCAAATCCGGATTTGTCCCCAAGTAGGTCAGCGTCAGCCTGCCGTCGCTCATCAGCGAGAAATCCCCCTGTGCCACTGCGCTGGCGCCGCTTCGGAACACAAGCGCGCCGATAGACGATTCACTGTCCAGAATCGTGCGCACTGTAGACCAGTTCAGCCCCGCCTTTGTCACCACGCCGATCAGGCTTCCCTGCTCATTGACCACGCAGTCGCCCACTTCAATCTCATGCATGGTTCCCTTATTGATGGTCAGCATACTGGACCAGTTGGAGGCGTCCTGCACCACAATGCGTGCGGACTCAAAGCTCAGCTCCCGCCTCTGCTCCCGCAGGTCTGCCAATGCTCTCAGCCGTGCGTTTTCCTCCCGGTCCTCCAGAGCCTGCCGGTTATCCGCCTCCATCTGGGCGATTCTTTTTTTCAGCTCCTCGTTTTCCTTCTTCAGCTCATCGTATCTGGTCAGATATCCGTACCAGTTATCGACTGTTTCAGAAATTGACGCGGATGCCGATCGAAAAGGACTTGCAATAATCCCAGCCAGATTGGGCAGTACGGCGGCGGTTGTAGAGAGATAGCTCATCACGCTCAGCAGCACGGCCACACTGGTGGCAATACCCAGCAGGACAATCCAGAATTTATTGATTGGCCGTTTTCTCACTCCCCGTCCACCTCCCTGAACAAGTCAACCTGAAATTCCTCCAGCATTTTCCCCAGCAGGCACAGGGGCAGTCCCATTACATTAAAATAATCCCCCTGTATTTTCTCCACAAACAGCGCGGCCCTTCCCTGCACGCCATAGGCCCCCGCTTTATCCATTGGGTCGCCGGTACGGATATAAGCCCAAATTTCCCGTTCGCACAGTGACCGGAAAGTAACATCCGTTGTTTCCACTTTGGTCACGCGCCTGCCTCCCTGGGCTGCGGTCACGCCCGTTCGCACCTGGTGGGTTTTTCCCGACAGAGCGGACAGCATTTGGAAGGCTTCCTTCTCATTCCTCGGTTTCCCCAGCCGCAGCTGGTCCAGGAAAACCATCGTATCTGCGGCAATGATTACAGCGGCAGGGTCCCCCAGCAGCTGAGCGGCAGCTTCTGCTTTCCGCCGGGAGAGCACGGATACAATTTCTTCTGGGTGCAGTTTACTGTCATAAGACTCGTCCGCATCTGGAGACAGCAGCTCAAAATTTTGCAGTCCAATTTGGCCCAGCAGCTGCCGCCGCCTGGGGGACTGGGACGCGAGAATAACACGCGGCATAGGCCATCCCTCGATTCAATCCTTGAATTATTAGGTACAAAGGTAACGCAAATCTAAATGGTAGACCGGGGTCCCGCCCCCGGACGGCGGGTTACTTTTGTGCGAACAAAAGTAACCAAAAATCGCCAGCCCTACGGTCTGGACCCCCTTACTTTTACGGGGTTGATTGGTTTACGCGACGATTACGATGGACCGTTTGCTCTATTCCCGCTGTTGGGCCGTCAGAAGTCTGGTCCATCAGCGGGGTGTGGTGTCCTCTGGCGCCCTGCGTTGGGTTCTCATTGCACGTTGCCCTCAGTAATCGGTTCTCATCGCGACTTGAGCGGGGCCTCACACGCCTGTGGAGCCAAAACCGCCCTCCCCCCGTTCGGAGGCAGGCAGTTCTTGAACAACTTCTATCTTTGGGCAGGCCACTGGTACAACCATCAGCTGTGCAATTCGGTCGCCTGGCTGGATGGTATAGGGGTCAGCCTTATTATTTCGCAGTCCAATACCCAGCGGCCCACGGTAATCAGAATCAATCACACCGATATCATTGGACAGAGTAATCCCATTTCTCACCCCCATACTGCTCCGTACAGCCATAATCCCCACATAGTTCTCTGGTATAGCCACTGCAATGCCGGTTGGAATGACTACCTGCGCTCCGGATAAAATCGTCACCGGCGCGTCAATACAGGCATGGAGGTCCAACGCTGCCGCTCCTTTTGTCGCATAATATGGGAATGGAATAGATGTTCCGATTTTGGGGTCTAATGCTTTTACTTGCAATGTCATCACAAATATCCTCTACAAATAGTTTAATTCAGTTAAAAGAATCCAAAAGAACCGTCCCGCTCCCCTAGTCAACACCTCTGTAGAACAATCCTCTTGTAAATTCCGCCGGTCTTTCCGCTTCTCCCTCCAAATACTGGCGCAGAACGTCCGAACAGACATCCGGCTGTTCCGTCGTAAACCGCAGTCGCCCGAAAGCCAGTCCACATTTCCGCCAATCCGTCTGATCCGCCAAAAATAGGACTTTACTGTTTTGGATTTCACTTCTGCATCCAAACACTGACATCACCGGAAACACTTCCCCCCTGCGGTCCCGCAGCTCATGGCTTTTTCTACAACAGCCTTTCAAATGACTCTCCTTACAGGACAGCGCATTTCTAACCAGGCAATTCTCTGTAATCATCAACGGAAGCCGTCCATAGACCAACGCCTCACACGGCAGGAATGGAATCAAATCCCGAATCTGCTGATACCGCATTTCAAAGGACACCACCGCGCTTGTCAGACCCCAGTTTTTCAATTCCCTTAAAGACCGGCTGTTAAACACATTCAATCCAGAACCGCCCCGCAGAGCCAGCCCTGATTTTACCGCCAGCTCCAGCTGTCCGATATTCTGCACTTCCACGGCCAGACAGCCAGCGCTTTTGGCTTTTTGCAGCAGTACCGTCAGCTCCGGCAATTCTGAATCCTTACATATTCTTGGCAGCGCGGCGCAGAACACACATTCGCCGTCCAGATACGGTTTCAGATCAAACTCATCTATCCGTTCAACCGGCACATACGCCACAGAGGGCTTGTGCCGCATGATTTCCCTGGTCAGCTGGTTCCCTCTAGCCAGCGAGACCGTATAAGACAACGCATTTGCTGTGGAAGCGCATCTCTCCAATTTCTCAGCGCAAACCTCGCGCCTGACCGGCGGCACAGTCCTGCACTGCTCCAGTTTCTCCAGCGCGTCCCGCCGCATACCATTGATCCCGCTGACTGGCAGCGACAGTCCGCCGTCAACTGTTACATGGATCGAAGCGGCTTCAAAAACGGTGCCGCCTGTTTTCCCGAAACGCGCCTTCAGCCCGTCCATTTCCAGCGGTTTACTCCGCGCGGCCTCCGGGACCGGACCCACCGCACAAACGCTGTTTCCATCTCCATCGGAAACACGAAGCTGCGCAGGCTTCCCCTTCCGGATTTCCGCCTCCATCTTCACCGGCACACGCCGCATCGTTTCCCGTTCATAGGCATCCTTTGCCTCCCGGAACAGCTCCGCCGGTACTGCGGCCTTTTCACTTCGCATCCCGAACATATGCGGTCCTGTTTTTCCCATCCAATAGCCGTTGGTAAATCCCTCTCTGGAAAACGCCTCCTCCAGTTCCCGCATTTCTTTTTTTGTAGGCGTCCTGTTTTCCCGAATCAAACCGGCGTACACTCTGGTCACAACGGCCACATATTCCGGTCTTTTCATCCTGCCTTCCAGCTTCAGAACCGACACGCCCATTTCCATCAGTTCCGGAATACTCTCCCCAAGGCAGGCGTCCTTCAAGCTCAGCGGACGGCCCATCTTACCGCCGTCAAACCCATATGGCAGACGGCACGGCTGGGCGCACAGTCCTCTGTTGCCGCTTCGTCCGCCGATCAACGCGCTCATAGCGCACTGTCCTGACCAGCACATACAAAGCGCGCCGTGTCCAAACACTTCGATGGCAATGGGACTGTTTTGACAAATAAACCGAATATTCTCCCTATCCAGCTCCCGCCCCAGCACCACGCACTTCATACCCAGTTTTGCCGCCTGTTTCACGCCGTCCAAAGAGTGTACCGTCATCTGCGTGCTTCCATGCAGGGGCAAATCTGGCACAACCTCCCGCGCCAGAGCCAGCGCGCCCCAATCCTGCACAATAACGGCATCCACGCCACACCGGGAGGCCAGCCGCAGCATATGTTCTGCCTCCGGCAGTTCCCGGTCCGACAGCAGGGTATTTAAGGTGAGGTAAACCTTTACCCCTCTCAGATGGCAGTATTTCACCGCTTCCGGCAATTCCTCCTCGGAAAAATTTTTAGCGCCTCTTCTTGCGTTCCAGCCGCCGCAGCCCAGATAGACGGAATCCGCGCCATTCTGTACGGCGGCTGTCATCGCCTCCCAATACCCGGCGGGGGCCAGCAGCTCCATCATCCCTTGTCCTTCCTCAGCTTCTCCAGCTGCTGCTGCAGCTTAAAAATTTCCCGTTTGCAGTCGCTCAGCTCGCTTTTCGCCTTATTGGCGTCATCCAGATATCCTTTCAGCTGCCGCCGCAGGTTTTCGGTACTTCCCTGCTGCTTCAGCATTTCATCCGCCATATTGGCCGCGGCCAGCACAGCGGCATCCATTCTGCTCACCCGTCCCACACTCATGATCTCGCTCATTTTCGCATCCACCAACGCGGCGACTTTCTGCATATACGTCGGATTTTCCTCTGCCATCAGTGTGTATTCCTCACCGCAGATACTCACAGTAATCCGGTTAGCCATCTCTCTTCCTCCTTCTTTCTCTCACTCTGTATTCTCTTATATATAATTGTACAAACCAATTCATAATAGAGTATAACAGATTCTCCCGGAAAAGCAATTGGGAATCTATAAATGAAAAGTGAATTTTTCGAAAACGGCCCGCCCCCAGGTCTGTCCAGTGCATGGCAAGATTTAAGACTTTTGTAACAAACGCCGCTGGTTTTCTTAACACTTTCCTTGTAATCTAATACTTGCAAGAGACAATAACTTCTTTTCATCCAATCTTCCAAAACATAAGCGGGCAGCGAGAGGGTTTTACCTCCCGCTGTTTTGCTTTGCGTAAGGGGAACTAAAGGTCTACAGCAGACCACAAAACAGCTGATCGTGAAATAGTGAAAAAAACAGGACTGAAAAAAATCTTTTTTAGTCTGAATAGCACTCTAGACTTCTGGAAATTTTTATGCTATACTAGAGTTGGTATAGTTTGTATTGAAATACAAAGTCATTCTTTTTCTGAGGAAAGAGGCAGCTGTAATGATGAAAAAACTGAAAAAATATCCGATTCTACAGGCAGCTGTCAGCATTCTGATTTTCTTCATCGCCGTTGTCGCGTATTCCTGGCAGCTGAATAAAGCCGTGGAAAAAACCACTATGACCACGGTCAACGAGTTAGCCCAACACGACAAACAGAGTGTAGAATCACTAATCAGGACTTATTGGACGGAACTGGATGGCATCGCCCGGCGTCTGGAGAGCTACGGCAATTTAGAGCTGGAGAGTGAAACCACCGGTTTTGATAGTCTATACCTGCTGGCAGAAGATGGAATGCTCTATTGGGACGATACGCCTGTTGATCATTCGGAGATACTGGGAAAACCGTTTTTAGACTGCTTTGAGCAGGGAAAAGAGCAGGTTGTGGACCATTGGGACGGAAAACTGTCCGAGGGCGGTGCTGTCGATGGCTATCTGCTCTGCGGCGTCCGTTTAGACGGGGAAAAGATTGGGAAATCCGGTACGATTGCCCTGATCGGCACGATCAAAGCCGGTACTGTTCTGGATCATATTGTCCAGGATAGCTATATAAAAAACGGCATACGCCGGGGATACGGTCTGGTTGTCACCGACTCCGGCAATTACATCACCGGCACAAAAGGAACCGGTTCCGGCTTTGACAATCTATATAACGAGCTTGCCGCCGGTTCCCGAACAGAGCTGACCGCCGGGGAGGTCGAAGAAAAATTTCAGTCCGGCGAGACATTCCAATTCCGTTTCCGGGACGAAGAGGGCCGCAAAAAGCTGATGTATTTTGTCCCCTTCTCCGGCGATACGGGCTGGTACTTTATGATTACAATAGACGAATCGTCTTTTGCGGAACAGAATAACCGCTTTATTGCCGCAACAGTTATGATGCTGCTTGTAATTATCCTCGTATCGTTCCTGTTGATTCTGTCCCTGGTATCTGTCCACACAAGGACGGTGCGGACGGTAGAAAAAGCGCGGGCGCAGAGCGAGTTTCTCTCCAACATGAGCCATGAGATCCGTACCCCGCTGAATGGATTGATTGGCTTGAACCATCTGATCATGACCCATATAGACGATGGAAACAGTGTAGACCAGATTAAGGATTGGCTGCAAAAATCCCACAGTACGGCAAACTATCTCCTCTCCCTGGTCAACGACATTCTGGACATGTCCAAACTCCAGGCTGGAAAAGTGGACATTATCAGCGAACCCGTCATGGTGGAAAGCATTATAGATTCCATCTGGTCCATGCAGCGGGATAACATTGAGAGCCGCGGCGTGGAATTTATCGTCAACCAGGACATCCCCTTCCCCTGCGTCATAGGCGACAGCACCCGCATAAAGCAGGTTTTAATGAATATTGTCGGCAATTCTGCCAAATTCACGCCGTCCGGCGGCTCCATCACCTTGTCCGTCCATCAGGAGGAGACCAGCTGCGGTATTCTGACCGTCTACCGCTGTCAGGACACCGGCATTGGAATGAGCGAGGAATTTTCCGAGAAAATTTTTGACGTCTTCAGTCAGGAGCGGAACACAAATTCTGACAGTGCCAAAGGCACGGGTCTGGGCATGCCAATCAGCAAGCTGCTGGTAGACGCCATGGGCGGAGACATCCGCGTGGAGAGCAAACTGGGCAAGGGAACCACCTTTATCGTCTCTATCCCCTCTATGATTTCCAACGCTGAGCCGTCCCATATGGACCAGCACACGGCGGACACAGCGGCAGACTCAAAGAGCATTGCAGAGTCAATCCACTCCGGCAGGCCGCTGAAAATCCTGATGACCGAGGACAACGAGCTGAACGCGGAAATTCTGCTGGATATCCTGTCGGCAGAGGGATTTGAAGTGGACCACGCTGAAAACGGCCAGATTGCCGTGGACCTCTTTGAGAAGTCTGGAGAAGGCGAGTACGATATTATTCTGATGGATATGCAGATGCCGGTGATGGACGGCTGCACAGCGGCATCAGAAATTCGCAGTCTGGACAGACCGGATGCAAAAACGGTCATCATCTTTGCCTGCACAGCCAATACATTCCAGGAGGACCGGGAGAAGGCCATTAACAGCGGCATGAACGATTTTCTCACAAAACCCATTGATGTAAATGTTTTGTTGGATAAGCTCAGAACCGAGAACAAGACATAAAGACAAAGCGGACCGCAATTTTATCTGCGGTCCGCTCCATTTTTATTCTGTCTCTACTCGTTCTCAGACTCTTCCTCGTTGTTTTCCTGTTCCTTTTCCGCCAGGGCGATGGAAATTACCTGGTCGTCCTCCTCCTTAAAGCGCATCACGATAATTCCCTGCGCTGCCCGTCCACAGACATTGATGGTTCCCACGTCGGTACGAATCAAAACGCCCTTTTCCGTCACCACCAGCAGGTCCTCTCCGCCGTCCACAACCTTGATGCCAACCACTCTGCCGGTTTTTTCCGTCACGCCGTAATTCTTGATTCCGATTCCGCCCCGGCTGGTAATTCTGTAGTCCTCCACAGGCGTCCGCTTTCCGAAGCCCTTTTCTGTGATGGTCAGAACCGTTTTTCCCGCAATGGCTCTGGCGGCGCTGACAACATAGTCGCCTTCCCGCAGCCGGATGCCCCGTACGCCCATGGCATCCCGTCCGGTGGGCCGCACGTCGCTCTCATGGAAGCACACGGCCATGCCGTCGTGGGTGGCAATGAGAATCTTTTTATCGCCGTCAGTCTCCCGCACGCTGATCAGCTCGTCCCCTTCGTCCAGCTTCAAAGCCCGGATTCCATTGTTCCGCAGGTTTTTCAGCGACGCGCAGGGCAGCCGTTTCACCGTGCCGTTTCTAGTGACCATCACCAGGAATTTCTCTCCGTCGGAGATATCGTCGGTCTTAATCATTGCGCTCACGCTCTCCCCCGGCTCCACGGGCAGAACGTTGACGATATTGGTTCCCTTGGCGGTCTTTCCGGACGCCGGAATCTGGTATCCCTTTCTCCGGTAGACCCGGCCCGTATTGGTAAAGAAGAGGATATAGTCGTGGGTAGAGGCGGTGAACACGGTGTTGACGTAGTCCTCCTCTTTGGTGGACATGGACTTATTGCCCTTGCCACCCTTCCCCTGGATGCGGTACTCGCTGGCAGGCGTGCGCTTGATATACCCGCCGCTGGTCAGCGTATAGACGCACTGCTCCTCTTCGATGAGGTCCTCAATGTCGATCTCGTCCTCCAGGTCCTGAATCTCGGTAATACGGTCGTCGCCGTACTTGTCGCGGATAGCGGCCAGCTCCTCCCGCAGCGTCTGCCGCAGCAGCTCGCCGTCTGCCAGAAGCCGCTGGTAGTACGTGATTTTTTCCTCAATCTCCCGGTATTCCGCCTCCAGCTTCTCCCGGTTCAGTCCCTGCAGGGAGATCAGACGCATCTCGCAGATGGCCTGGGCCTGCACGTCGTCCAGCTGGAACCGCTCCATCAGCCGCTCTTTAGCGTTGCTGTAGCTGCTTCGAATAATCTGGATGACCTCGTCAATATTATCCTGGGCAATGAGCAGTCCCTCCAGCAGATGGGCCCGCTCCTGGGCTTTTTTCAGGTCAAACCTGGTCCGCCGGATAATCACTTGCTCCTGAAATGCGATGTACTCGTCCAGAACGTTGCGCAGAGACAGAATTTTCGGCTGCTTCTGGTCGTCCACCAACGCCAGCATATTCACAGAGAAGGTGGTCTGCATCGCGGTCTGTATAAAGAGCTTGTTGAGCACCACCTGGGGATTGGCGTCCTTTTTCAGTTCAATGACAATCCGCATACCGTTTCGGTCGGTTTCGTCCCGGATATCGGAGATCCCCTCCAGCCGTTTGTCCTTGACCTGGTCCGCCATATTTTTAATCATCTGCCGTTTGTTGACCTGATACGGCAGTTCGGACACAATAATACGGATTCTTCCCTTGTTAAACTCTTCAAATTCAGTTCTGGCCCGCAGAATAATTTTACCCCGTCCGGTGGCGTAGGCGGCGCGGATGCCGGACCGCCCCATAATAATCCCTTTGGTGGGAAAGTCCGGACCCTTGACATGCTCCATCAGGTCGTTGATCCCGGCGTCCGGGTTGTCCAGCACGCAGATGGTGGCGTCAATGACCTCCCGCAGATTATGGGGCGGGATATTGGTGGCCATGCCCACGGCGATGCCGCTGGAGCCGTTCACCAGCAGATTGGGGAACCGGCTGGGCAGCACGCGGGGTTCCTTGCGGCTCTCGTCGAAGTTGGGGTCCCAGTCCACAGTCTCCTTCTCGATATCCCGCAGCATCTCGTTGGAGATTTTGGACAGACGGGCCTCGGTGTAACGGTAAGCCGCCGGGGGGTCTCCGTCCACGGAGCCGAAGTTGCCGTGACCGTCCACCAGCATATATCGCATGGAGAAATTCTGCGCCAGACGTACCATAGCGTCATATACGGAGCTGTCGCCGTGGGGGTGGTAGTGGCCCAGCACGTCACCCACGCAGGTGACGGATTTTTTGAAGGGCTTGTCGCTGGTCAGATTGCCCTCGTACATGGTGTAGAGAATTCTTCTGTGGACAGGCTTCAGGCCGTCCCGCACATCCGGCAGGGCGCGGCCTACAATCACGCTCATGGCGTATTGCTTATAGCTGTCCTCCATTTCCCCCACCAGATCGGATACGGTGATATGCTGGTTTGGAAATGCGATATCCTCCGGTTTGTAGTTTCTGTTGTGACCCATACTGCGCCGCCTCCTTAATAGTCAAGATTGATTGCATACTTGGCGTTCCGTTCGATCCACTCTTTCCGCGGCTCTACCTCTTCGCCCATCAGAACAGTGAAAATCTGGTCTGCGGCCACAGCGTCCTCCAGAGTAATCCGCCGCAGCGTACGGGTCTCCGGGTTCATTGTCGTCTCCCACAGCTCGTCCTCGTTCATTTCACCCAGACCTTTGAACCGGTTGATCTCAATCTTGACGTTTGGATTGTCTCCCCGCATTTCGGCGGAGACCTTGTCCCGCTCCTCGTCGGAGTAGGCAACTCTCTGCTGTTTGCCGCGGGTGAGCTTATAGAGGGGCGGCACGGCTGAATAGACGTACCCTCTCTCAATCAGCGGACGCATATAGCGGAAAAAGAACGTCAGCAGCAGCGTCCGGATATGGGCGCCGTCCACATCGGCATCGGACATAATGATGATTTTATGGTATCTCAGTTTATCAATATTGAACTCCTCGCCGATGCCCGCGCCAAGGCCCAGCACCAGCGGGTACAGCTTGTCGTTTCCATAGATTTTATCGGCTCTTGCCTTCTCCACGTTGAGCATCTTCCCCCACATGGCAAGGATGGCCTGGAACCGGCTGTCCCGGCCCTGGATGGCGGAGCCGGCTGCGGAGTCGCCCTCCACGATGAAGATTTCGCACAGGGACGGGTCCCGCTCGTTGCAGTCCTGCAGCTTATCCGGCATCTGGCCGGACTCCAACGCGCTTTTGCGCCGTACGGACTCCCTGGCTTTTTTTGCCGCCTCCCTGGCCCGGTTTGCCATCATAGCTTTGTCCAGGATAATCCGGGCGGTCTTGGGATTTTCCTCCAGGTACTCCTCCATTTTTTCGCTCACCACGGCGGCGGTCAGGGTCCGGATGGAGGCGTTGCCAAGCTTGGCCTTGGTCTGGCCCTCAAACTGGGCGTCCGTCAGCTTCACGGAGATCACGCAGGTCAGGCCCTCCCGGCAGTCCTCCCCGGAGACCTTGTCCTCGCCCTTGAGCAGATTGGTCTTTTTGCCGTAGGCGTTCAGAGCGTTGGTCAAAGCCCGTTTGAAGCCCTCCTCGTGCATACCGCCCTCCGGCGTGCGCACGTCGTTGGCAAAGGAGACGATGGACTCGCTGTAGGTGTCGGTGTACTGCATGGCCACCTCCACTGTAGAGTCGTCCTTCCGCCCGCTCATATAGATCACGCTGTCATGGACTGGCGTTTTGCTCTGGTTCAGCCACGTCACATACTCCCGGATACCGCCCTCATAGCGCATTTCGTCCCCAGCCTCCCGGCCAGGCCGCGCATCCCTGGTGATGATCTTCAGCCCCGCGTTAAGGAATGCCTCCTGCTGCATACGGGTGTGGATGGTATCATAGTTGAAGACAGTGGCGTCAAACATCTCCGGGTCCGGCTTAAAGGTGACGACCGTACCGTTCTGGTCCGTGGTCCCCACCACCTGCATCGGCTGGGTGATCTCGCCCCTGGAGAATTTCATCTCATAGATCTGTCCGTTTTTATGGACCTGCACCTCCAGCCATTCGCTGAGGGCGTTGACCACGCTTGCGCCCACGCCGTGGAGGCCGCCGGATACTTTATAGCCGCCGCCGCCGAACTTACCGCCGGCGTGGAGCACGGTAAAGACCACCTCCAGCGCAGGAAGGCCGGTCTGGGGCTGGATATCCACAGGGATGCCCCTTCCGTTGTCCGTGACCGTGACGGTATCCCCCTCGTTGATGGTAACGGAAATCTCCGTACAGAAGCCCGCCAGGGCCTCGTCGATGGCATTGTCAACGATCTCGTAGACCAGGTGGTGGAGCCCGGATTCACTGGTAGACCCGATGTACATGCCCGGCCTTTTGCGGACTGCTTCCAGCCCCTCCAGCACTTGAATTTCCGAGCCGCCGTACTCGTGATCAACAGGGGCGACGTTCACGTCGTTCAGGGCGACGGCCTCTTTTTCGTTCATTGCAATTATTTCAGACATATAGTAACCTCCGGGTTAATGTTAGGAACAGAGGATGGAATCCAGCCGGCCCTGCAGGGTAGCCGGAGCCAGGGGGGATATATAGACCCGCTGCCAGCTGCCCTTTGGACAACAGACTACCAGGGATTTAGGGAGCTCGCTGCCCACGGGGACGATCATGCCGTCCTCCTCAGCGGCTTTCAGGAAATCGCGGGTAATGCGGGATGTGGACACATGGTCCAGGTCGAAAATACCGATAATATCGCTGATTTCGACGGAGATATGGCTGCCCAGGTGAAGAAACATAGCGGACACCTCAACGCATAAATATACAGTTTTATTCACTCCCATCCGGGCGGATGATTCCATTCTGTATATGGAAAACTTTTCCGCTCAGCAGCGCGCTGAGCCGGTCATCCTCGCAGCAGGTGATAAAAACCTGTCCCCCGTTGATTCGGTTCAACACAAATTCCTGCCGTTTTGGGTCCAGCTCGCTGAGCACGTCGTCCAGCAGCAAAACCGGGTATTCGCCGAGAATTTCCCGGTGGATCTCCCGCGCTGCCAGTTTCATGGACAGCGCCGCCGTCCTTGTCTGTCCTTGGGAAGCAAACGACCGCGCAGAGAGGCCGTTCAGCGTTACATACAAGTCGTCCTTATGGGGACCGGACAGGCATTGGCGGCTGGACAGCTCCGCCTGATAGTGGGATTTTTGGTGCTCTAAAAGCTGCAAAACCAGTGTTTTATGGTCAGAAAAAGGGTCTAAAATGGTTTTGACAGTGGCGTATTGAATTTCCAGGCTCTCACGTCCGCCGGAGCAGTCCCGGTGGGTATTCTCCGCGTATGCCGACAGCAGTTTTGCAAATCTGGCCCGGTAGTGGATCAGTACCGCGCCGGCCTCCGCCATGCGGCGGTTGAAGTCCGGCAGCGTATCCAGCAGGTCCGGTTTTTCATCCCGGTCCCGCAGGATACGGGTTTTGTGTTCGTGGAGCCTGGCGTATTCATTGAGGGCGATTCCATAATTTGGTCTGAGCTGGCAGAGGGAGACATCCATGAAACGCCGTCTTGCGGCGGCTCCCTCCCGGATCAGCTGTAAATCTTCTGGACAGAAGAAAACGGTGTTGAGGGTTCTGCTTAATTCAGATGCATTTTTTACAGGAACTTTATTCACTGTAATCTGCTTTTTTTTTCCTGTTTCAGCTTTGATGCTGCTGAAAAAGTCCCGGTTTCTGGTCAACAGGGCTCCTTCAATTTGGAATCCCCTCTCGCCGAAGCGAATCAATTCTCTGTCGCTGCGGGTCCGGTGGGATTTGCCGGTGGACAGGCAGATGATTGCCTCCAGCAGATTGGTTTTTCCCTGGGCATTTTCTCCGTAAATGACGTTGCAGGACGGGTCAAAGGAGAAATTTTGCAGGGAATAGTTGCGGAAATTTTCTAATAACAGTTTATGAATCAGCATAAACTACAGAAAAGTCACGGTTTTGGAATGTAACCGTTTGACCTGGTTTAATTTTTTTCCCTCTTTGCAGGCAGGGTTCGCCGTCTACAGAGACCTGTCCGTCTTGAATCAGCATTTTTGCTTCTCCGCCGGAGCTGACCAGGTCGGCAAATTTAAGCAGGTCCTGCAATTTGATAAATTCGGTTGTAATTGTGACTGTTTGCATAAAATTATACCCAAATCAGCTATTTTTTAGACGAACAGGCAGTACCATGTAGAGGAAGGAATCCTCCTCGCCTTCTACTGGCGTGATGATGCAGGGAGAAATCCCGGTGTTCAGTTCAATGCGCACGCTGTCTGCTGGAGCATATTTCAAGGCTTCCATCAGATAGCGGTTGTTGAAACCAATTTCCAGTCCGCCGCCGTCGCCGGAGACCGGACAGATGTCTTTTGCCTCGCCGGTGCCGGTTTTGGCGGATAAAGTGACGCTGTTGTCTCCAAAAATGCAGCGGATCGGGCTTTTTTGTTTTTCAGAGATGACAACGGATACCCGGTCAATGGAATGAATCATGGATTTTGTTTCTGTAATAATAGAAATCGGGTTAGATCTGGGGATAGCGGCCTTGTAGTCCAGGAAATCTCCTTCCAGACGGCGGCAGATCAGCTGGGTACTGCCGGCTTCAAACATGAGATGGCGGTTGCCCAGCGTAATGGCGGCGGGTTCGTCGGTGTCTTCGCAGATTTTTTCCACTTCGTTAAGGGCGGAACCCGGCGCAACAAAGCTGAAAAACGGACTTTGTGGTGTTTCCAGCTGTTCTTTTCTCAGAGCCAGCCGGAAGCCGTCCACGCTGACGACGGTGAGGCTGTCGTTATTGATTTCAAAAAGGGAGCCGGTATGGACGGGCCGGACCTCGTCGGTGGAGATGGCGAAAGAGGTTTCGCTGATCATGGAGCGCAGAATATTTTGCTGGATTTTTATGGAAAATTCGTCCTCTACATCCGGTAATTCGGGGTAATCGTCGGCGGAAAGTGCGATAATATTGTAAAAAGCGTCGCCGCAGGAGAGTTTGACGTTTAGATTTTGGTCGGCTTCAAAGGAGACAATGTCGTCTGGCAGTCGGCGGATGATGTCGCCGAAGAGCCGGGCGGGCAGAACCAGGGCGCCTTCTTCTGTGATATTGGCGTCCAGGGTGGTGCGGATGCCTGTGTTCATATTATATCCAGAAATTGTAAGTTTTGTATCCGCTTGTAAAAGGATGCCTTCCAGAGCGGCAATAGAGCTTTTTGCTGCTGTAGCTCTGGCCGCCGTAGCAGTGGCAGTTTGCAGAAGTGTTTTTTCACAGGAAAATTTCATGTTGGTTATTCCTTTCTTTTCAGTTTAACGGGAATAGTTGAGGGAAGAGAAGAATAAACTATTTATTTTCAGCAGTAGGAGCGGTAGGGCGAAATTTTGTGGATAACCTTGTCAAACCGCTGCCATTATTGAAAAAAGTAGCTGCATTACGTCTGTTGAAAACTTTTTTACTTGTCCACAGATTTCCACAGCCCGGTATTCCAGATTTTTTTCCACAGGCTTCCCTCTGTGGATATGGAAAAGATTGTGGAAAACTTCGGGGAAACTGTTGATATTTAGCGGGGCTGGTTTTACTTGGTAGAATTGATATTGGTGATGATTGCTTTTACCGTTCCCGCATAGTTGACGTCGGTTTTCATCTTTTTTTCGACTTTGCCGATGGAGTTAAGCACAGTGGAGTGGTCCCGTCCGCCGAAGACCTGTCCTGTTTCGTCCAGGGACAGGCTGGTCATACGCCGGATCAGGTACATAGCGATTTGGCGGGCGTTGAGGCAGTCCCGGTTGCGGGAGGGTCCTTTGATCTGGTCTTCTTCGATTCGGAAGTAACGGCAGATTTCCCGGAGGATTGTCTCCGGCGTGATAATGAATTCGTTGGATTTGCTCATATCCTGGATAGCGCGGTCCACCGTCTCCCGGTCGATGGAGATACCGCCGTCCAAATCGCGGAAAGCCTTGATTTTTTTGACGGTTCCTTCCAGCTGTCGAACGTTTGCGGTAATCTGGGTAGCGATATAGTGAGCGGTGTCGTCTGGGATGATGAAACCCAGCTGCGCCGCCTTGTTTTTCAGAATAGCAATTCTGGTTTCCAGGGTCGGCGGCTGCACGTCGGCCATCAGGCCCCACTCGAAACGGGTGCGGAGGCGGTCGTCCAGCTGCGCCATTTCGTGGGGAGGCCGGTCGGAGGTGAGGACGATTTGTTTTTTACTCTCATAGAGGGTGTTGAACGTGTGGAAAAATTCGTTCTGGGTCTCGACTTTGCCCGCAACAAATTGAATATCGTCTACCAGCATCAGGTCCGCTTCCCGGTACTTGGTACGGAAGTCCCCCGCTTTGCCGGAGCGGACGGAATCAATAAAATCGTTAATAAATTCATCGCCTTTGATGTACAGAATCCGGCAGTTGGGACTGTTTTGTCGGATTACATGGGCAATTGCATACAGCAGGTGAGTTTTTCCAAGGCCGGAGTCCCCGTAAATAAACAGGGGATTGTAGTGCTGGCCGGGTGCGTCGGCGACGGCGCGGGCGGCGGAACAAGCCAGACGGTTGGACGGACCGATGACGAAGGTATCGAAAGTAAATTCGTTGCTGTCCATCATAGACTGGGGCTTTTGCTCTTCTTGGTTCTGGTAGCTGGCCAGCCCGGCGTCGTCCAGAAGCCTGACGGTCATGTCGGTGGAAAAGATATCCTTTAAGCTGGCTTCGATGTTAGGGAGGAAACGGTCCTGAATATTGGTACGTTTGAATGTGTTTGGACAGTGGAGTACCAGGTGATTTCCCTCCAGGGCCACGACAGTTGTGTCATCGAACCAGGTTTTGATTGTCGTCTCCGACAAGTCGTCCCGCAGTCTGGTCAAAATCATGGACCAGATATCGGAAACAGATTGCATAGATGTCCTCCCTTTCTCTCTTAGTCATAAAGTTTCAGAATCAGTATAGCAGAAAATAGGGAATAATGCAATTGACACTTATTCTAATAAAATGACTTTTGCTTTCCACAGGGAAGGGAGAAATTGTTCTATTATACCAGCAGGGCGTCCAGGTCTGAGACGGTCAATCCGGGCTGGAGGGCGAGATTGATGCCGTAGGCGATTATTTTAGACAGTTTTTTTATTTTTTCGTCAATGGCGTCCGGGGTGAGGAAGAACCCGTTTCGTGGTGGATTTCCACAATCGTCCGTCAAATCGTGGATAATGGTCTCAAGGCTGACAACGGTAGGCACGCCTACGGAGATGACTGGCACGCCCAGCGTCTCCCGGTTAAGGGCCATCCGGTGGTTACCCACGCCGCTGCCGGGGACAAGTCCGGTGTCGGAGAGCTGCACGGACTGGCAGAGCCGGTCCAGGCTCCGCGCCGCCAGCGCATCCACCACGATCACCGCCGCCGGTTTCATATGCTCCGCCACGCCCCGCACCCATTCCGCGGCCTCCAGCCCCGTGGTCCCTAGGACCCCGCCGCTGAGAGCCGCTGTCTCCCGTAGCTGGGGCAGGACATTTTTCAGGTGCCGGGTAATCAGCAGGTGGTCCATGCACCGGGGACCCAGCGCGTCCGGCGTCATAGCCGGGTTTCCCAGGCCGGCAACCAGCGCCGGGCCTTCCTCCGGGAGGAGCGGCTCCAGCAGCTCTGCCACCGCTCCAGCGGCTTCCTGGAGGCCCTCCGGCCCCTGACAGCGGCTCACGTCCAGGGTCAGGTATGTTCCCTGGGGTTTTTGCAGCGCCGCCGCCCCCTCGTTATCCACAATCTCCACCCGCGTCAGTGGAAAACCCCGCAGCGTTTCTTCGCGGGCAATCACCCCTTTCAGCTCCGAGGTCTCCCCCGCGCTCTCCTTCCAGCAGGCGTGGGCTTCCATCGCCAGGTCGGTACGAATCATCCGCATAAATTGTGCCGCTCCCTTCCAAATCCTACTAAATCTTGTACTTCTCTCCTATTTTTTCCGGGGCTAAGGGAAATATGTAAAAAAATTAGAGAAAATTAAAAAAATTCCTTGCATTTTTTATCAAACCGTGATAAAATACATTTCTGCGTGGGGAGGTTGAAAAAACCGTCCCATAGCTCCCATTGGAGGAGGTGTTTGGTTTGCCGAATATTAAGTCTGCTAAGAAACGTGTGCTGGTGGCGCGTGTCCGCAACGCCCGCAATAAGGCTGAGAGATCCGCCATGAAAACCGCCCTGAAAAAGTTTGAGGCCGCTGCCGCTGATGGCAATCGCACCGAGGCCGAGGGCGCATACAAGGTCGCGGTCAAGGCGGTTGACAAGGCCGCTGCCAAGGGCATTCTGCACAGAAATAACGCTGCGCACAAAAAGAGCGCAATGACTTTGAAGCTCAACCAAATGAACTGAAAAAAACCACCCTGTAAAGGGTGGTTTTTTCTGTCTTTTGTGGAAATGCCGCCGGTTCAGCCGCGCAGCAGCTCCACAATCCGGCGCACCAGTTCCTGTGCGACGGCGATGTCTTCCAGGTGTTTCTCCGCGATGTGCTCCGCACGCGCCCTCTGCCTTCCCTTCATTTGAAGAAGGGATGCCGCGTCGTGCTCGCAGTAAATAGCCCAGGAGGTCAGTATATTCAGGAGGCGGTCGGTCTGGTATGGGGTCAGCTCGATTGTTAGATTTCTGTCCATGGGGTCCCCCCTTTTGTGTCCCCCTCTTTGCGCGCAGTTGAAACAAGGGCTCCCCTTGTCGGGGAGCCTCGGCCTCTGTAAGGCTGAAAGAGAGGGGTTATATATTCTCGCCGGGTCTCCCCAGGAGCGGACAGGGCCGTCCCCCGCCCGCTCTGGAGTTTCCCGCCGAGACAAACAAGAAAGCGGTGCAGGAATAATCCCACACCGCATGTATTTACAGACACAAAGTCCCTTCTGCCAGTTGGAAAACCGTTTCGCCCTATTGCAAACAACGGACGAGTTTGGTATAATGGGGACCAGGGTGCAGCAAATGCTGTTGTGTAGGAGGTTCTGTCTCCTACATAGGGGTATGGGGAACCCGCATTCCTCATGCCCTGCCTTTTTTATTTGTCTCGTTGTCCCTATCATACCACTTTTTCTCTGGGATGACAAGTCTTTTGCGAAATATTTTCAACGTTGGTTCCTTGAAATTCTACTTGCATAAATTTCAATTAGCGTAGATGCTTTGTTCAACAAATTGGAGTCGGAAACATGACATTTGCCTTTACGCCGCAATTCCAAAAACATTTTAAGAGGCTAACCATCCAGGAAAAGAAGCAGTTAAAAAGCAAATTGACGCAATTAGCAGAAAATCCTTTTCATCCCTCGCTCCATACAAATATATAAACAAAGCGAGGAATTTTTGTGGAAAACCCGGCTGTCTCATATACCGAGACAACCGGGTTTTGACAGCAAAGTCTGCTATTTTACCGTTTTTCCACGGAAAGCGCGCTCAGAATACTGCCTTCGCCAGGGTGGTAGGAAACGGAAACCTGGTCGCCGTTGCTGAGAATCACCACGCCCGGCGCGTCTGCCGCGCTGATGGCGTAATAGACGTCGCTGCCGATGAGCTTGATATAATAGACGGTGTTGCCGTTGAGCACGGCGGTGCGGAGATCAGCAATTGTCCCCTCTATCGTTTCTGCGCCGCTGGCGCCTGTGCCGGAGGCAATGCCGTTTTGACTGAGCATAGCCGCATAGTTTTTCTCGCACTCCGCCACGGTGTCGCCGGTCGCCACAATCTGGTATTGCTGCACGTTGACCATAGCGTATTTCTTCACCAGCTGCGCCTGATCCTTCATCGCCATAAAGTAGGTGGGCTGACCGCCGATGTTCAGCAGCAGCGGGAAGGTTGCTTTGTACCGCAGGTTTTGCAGCTCACCCTCTGCGCTGTCCACAGCGGAATATTCGGTTGCACCGGCGCAGGAGTAGTATTTGCTCTCCTTGGTCCGCTGATTGGTCAACAGGAAGCCGATGTTGGACTGATCGCCGCCGGTAGAGGTGATGCCGGTATAGATATAGACGTCGTCCTCCAGGGCGATATAATTGTAGCCAGCCGTAGTGATAGTGACGTCCTTCTGTCCGAACAGGGAGTTGAAAAAGCCGTTGTGATACATGCCGTAATAGTTGTACTGCTGGATAATCAGGTCCGCGGAATACAGATTATCCACCCAGGCGGGGACCTCCTCGTAATACTGGCTCTCGCCGGTAATAGCGTTCACCAGCACCGCGCCCCGCACGTCCGTGCCGCCGAACAGGCCGATAGTCCGCACCAGCTTCGGGCAGATCCAGTAGGGCGTCCCCTCCTCGTCCACCTCCATCACCGGCTGGGAGAAAAGGTAGGTGGGATAGTGGAAGCGGAGGTGGCGGTAGAGGTTGCGGCCCAGGTGTTCGGCGGTGGTGTACTTGATGCCCTCCTGGAGCCGGACCAGCTCCACGTTCTGCGTCACCATGTCGATCACCAGATAGGCGGGCAGGCCGTCGGACCGGTTGGTGAACCACTTGATGAGGTCCGCATACATGAGCGTGGCAATCCGCACGGGACGGCCTTTGTAGTTGATCTGGGTGTAGTCGTCCACCACCTCGAACTGACTGACCATATCGCTCAGCTCTCCCAGCTTCCGGTCTCCCAGCCGCTCGGCGGAATCCCGGTCCAGCATGGGAATCTGGTCATAGGAGATTTCGTCCACCTCGGCGGCAAAGTCGCCCGCCTCAATGTTCAGCAGCTTGGAGTATGCGCCGGCCCGGAAGATGACGCTGCCCATCAGGGAGCCAATCACCGCCGTGACCAGCAGGGCGACCGCCACAAACAGGGGTATGGCGCACTGCTTTTTTAAGAATTTGAGGTAGTGCCTTACCCCCTGGCCCTGGAAGCCGGAGGTCAAAATAGCGCAGAAGCAGTAGGTGAGGCACAGCAGCAGGACAAAGGTGTGGAAATCGGGGGATTGGAGATTGATGGGCGGCAGTTCTAAATAGAAGTAGACGAAGCCCACCAGAACAGTGACCCCCAGATTGATGAGGATGCGCGTTACAGGACTGCCCACAGGTTTACGGGGTTTTCTCTGTTTAGGCGGACGGTTTTGGGACGGCGCCCCGCTGTTGAAGCCTTCCCACTGGAAGCCGCCTGCATCGGAACCGGAAAATGGCATTACATGCTCCTTTCTTTCTCATCGGGAGATAAGCGTACAAGGGCCGCGGGAGCGGCCCTTGTCTATAGTTTACCCTATTTTTACCATAATAGCAAGCAGATTTTCCCCGGCGGGGTTCACTCATGCGGCGAACGCCTCGTCGGAGAATCTGCGCCAGCGTTTGACGCAGACCAGTGCGCCGGTGACTGTCAGCGCGGCCCCCAGAGCGAAGCCAATCCGGACTGCCGTAAAGCTGCACGGCTCGATCATCAAGAAGGTCCCCATAGCGGCGATATCCTGGGGGGTATAATCATAGTAGTCCTCCAATTCCTCCTGGAACCAGCCGGACAGCTCCTCGTCCATCACCGCCACGCGGGCATCCAGCACAAGCTCCGCCGACGGCTCCGGACCGTCAGCCGTGGTCAGGTATTCATACGTTTCCTCCACCAGCCGGTCCGCCGCGCCGGCGTTGCTGGCGCCGATGGACAGTCCCGCGCAGCCGTCGCCGCAGGGGAGGACATAGTAATACCGGGAAGTTTTTTTCGGGGTGCGGGAGTTGTTGGATTTGTCCTCCTGCCAGGTCTCCTCCAGAGCAAAGGCATCCAATAAGAAGGGTACCTGCCCCTTTACCCGGTCTCCCGCCTCCAGTCCGCCATCAGCAACTGCATCGTCAAAGGTTTTGGGGCTTTTGAAGGAAATCAGCAGGTCGCTGGAAGTGGAAACAAGGATCATAATGCCCGCCAGCATAAGAAGAATGCCTGTCCTGCTGAGCTTCTGAAAAAATGTACCCATAAAACAATAGTCCCTCCTGAAATTCATGATAAGTTCCCTGTCCAAGCAGACGGGCATCTGGATGGACAGGGAAATCTTTCCATATTGTACACGAATATTCTTCTATTTTCAAGAGGAATTTTTGTGTTTTGTTTCCAGTGGGGCATGGCGATTGCCATGTTCTTTGATAGTCCAGGGAAAAGAATTCTGCCGTCCGTTTTGGTTCAAATTGTTCGAAAAATTGTTTATTTCTGACGTAATAATCAATAACCTGTTCCGCCTTGATTTGCTTCCTTATCTTCTGCGTCATGGACAGCGGGATGGCGCCGTGGAAAAAGAATCTGCTGATTTGCCGGGTTCCTCTTTCTTCACAACAATCTTGTTATCTTCCACACACAACACCAAAGAATCGCCGCCGGTAAATTTCTTGTTCAAAACGCCCTCTGCAATGGGGTCTTCCACATACGCATGAATTCTCCGCCGAAGAGGCCGCGCGCCGTTGGCGGGGTCATACCCCTCTTTTGCAATCCGCGCCACAGCCTCCTTGCCGGCCCGGAACCCAAGTCCCAGAGCGGCAATCCGCTCACCGGCCTGCTCCAGGAGCCGCCGCGTAATCTCGCACAGGTCCTCCTCCCCCAACTGGCGGAAAACGATGGTTTCATCAATACGGTTGAGAAATTCCGGGCGGAAGGTCCGGCGCAGTTCGTCTGTCACAGACCGGCGGATTCGTTCCTGCCGCTCCCCCTCGCCGTCCACCGTCCCTGCAAAGCCCAGGGGACTGGTCCGGGTAATCTGCTGCGCCCCCACGTTGCTGGTCATCACGACCACGGTGTTTTTGAAATCGGCTTTTCTCCCGTGGCTGTCGGTGAGGCTGCCGTCCTCCAGGATTTGCAGCAGCAGATTCCACACCTCCTGATGGGCTTTTTCCATCTCGTCAAAGAGAACCACAGAATAGGGCTTCTGCCGCACCTTTTCTGTCAGCTGTCCCCCCTCCTCGTGGCCCACGTAGCCCGGCGGGGAGCCGACCAGACGGCTGGCAGCATGGCCCTCGGCGTATTCGGACATATCAATGCGGATCATGGCGTCCTCCTGGCCGAACATGGCCTGAGCCAGCGCACGGCACAGCTCGGTCTTGCCTACGCCGGTGGGACCCAGCAGCAGAAAGCTGCCGATTGGCCGGTTCGGTTCCTTCAGCCCCACGCGGCCCCGGCGGATCGCCCCCGCAATCGCCGCCACCGCCTGGTCCTGCCCCACTACCCGCCGCTTCAGCTCCTCCTCCAGCCGCAGCAGCCGCTGTCCCTCGTCCTCAGTCATGCGCTGTACCGGAATACCGGTCCACTCCGCCGCCACCGCCGCCACGTCCTCGCCGGTCACGGCAATCAAATCGTCGGTCCGGCCATTGCTCCACCGGGTCTTCTCCGCCTGCAGCTGTCGGGAGAAATCCTCCTCCACATCCCGCAGCTGCGCCGCTTTCTCAAAATCCTCCCCTGCAATGGCCTCCGCCTTCTCCTTCCGCACGATCTCCAGCCGCTCCTCCAGCTCCTTCAGGTCCGGCGTCCAGGTCTCGCACTCCATGCGCACCCGGCTGCACGCCTCGTCCATCAGGTCGATGGCCTTGTCCGGCAGGTACCGGTCCGGCAGATACCGCTGGCTCATGCGCACAGCCGCTTCCACCGCCTCGTCGGTGATGGCCAGTTTATGGTGGGCCTCGTACTTGTCCCGCAGGCCCAGCAGAATCTCCACGGCAGTCTCACCGCTGGGTTCCTCCACCGTTACCGGCTGGAACCGCCGCTCCAACGCCGCGTCCTTCTCAATATACCGCCGGTATTCATCCCGTGTCGTCGCGCCGATGACACGGATTTCCGAGCGGCTGAGAGCGGGTTTCAAAATATTGGCGGCATCCACCGCCCCCTCTGCGCTGCCCGCGCCCACAATGGTATGGAGTTCGTCAATAAAGAGGATGACGTTGCCCATGCGCCGGATTTCCGCCAGCGCGTTTTTTACCCGCTCTTCAAACTCGCCCCGGTATTTTGTCCCCGCCAGCATGGCGGACAGGTCGATGGACAGAATATTTTTCCCCAGCAGCTCCTCCGGCACGTCCCCTGCCACAATCTTCTGGGCCAGGCCCTCGGCTACGGCGGTCTTGCCCACCCCCGGCTCCCCGATGAGAACCGGGTTATTTTTGGTCCGGCGGGTGAGAATACGGATGGCCCGTCCGATCTCTCGTTCCCGTCCAATTACCGGGTCCAGCCGTCCTTTCACCGCCAGGGCGTTCAGGCTCCTGGTAAACTGCTCCAACGCCTTGGACACAGGGGCTGGTCCGGAGGCGGACAGAGATGACCTTGGTCCGTCCTCCCGTGCTAACAGGGCCTGCCGCTGGAGCGGCTGGTAGACGCTCATGCGCTGGAGCAGTGCGGACTGCAATTTTTTCGGGTCCGCCCCGGCAGTCTGGAGCACCCGCATCGCCATGGTGCCGCTCTCCCGCAGGATACCCAACAACAGGTGTTCCGTACCCACGTAGCCGCTCCCGGCCCGCACGGACTCCCCCACCGCGTTTTCAATCACCCGCTTAGCCCTGGGCGTCAGCCCCTGAGTGGGGGCCAGCCCTGGCAGACCTGCCCCGATGATCCGCACGATGATCTCCCGCGCCCTTTCCATGGTCACAGACTGCTCGGACAGACAGCGGTGTGCGGCCCCGTCTTCCTCCCGCAGCAGACCTAATAACAGGTGCTCGCTGCCCACATAGCTGTGGCCCAGCTCCTCCGCCGATTCCTGCGCCAGACGCAGCGCGCTCTGCGCCCGCGGTGTGAACCGATTATCGTACATAGCGCTTTCACCATTCCTTCCACGCTTGTTTTCCACATTTTATCCGCCGGTTGTTGAAAAATAACTGCCAGATTTCCAGTTATCACAGCAAAGAATAGTAACAGTATGCCCGCAGAGAAAACTTTTACACATTTCTTCTCTGCTCTGTTGAAGAAAGCCGGGCAGCCACCTTCGTCAGATGACTGCCCGGTAATACAGTAACCGTTTTTCCCTCTGGGAGCTGAGCTGATTATAGCGCTGCAAGATGTCCTGAACGATCCAATCGGGAATTGAGATCTCTCCAGGAATGGTAGGCTCTATCGGAACAATAGGCGGTTCTGAAAGAGCAGGATCATCAGCTTTCTGCCGCGTTTTTTTCGCCCTGCTCTGACGGATGCTTGGCGTTCCCGTACCGCCACGGTTCAAAAACCACCTCCTTCCCGTCCGATTTTAGAATCATGGTAACTTTCTCGCCGTCATAACCAACAGACAGGGCCGAGTCATTTGAAATCTTCAGACTGCCAACGCCATCCCTGCCGCATAGATAAACGCAGTCGGAATCCATGCGGTTGATAAAATACAGCCCCTGGCCGGTGAGGCAGAAGTCATAAGCAACAACATTCCGAAACGGTCGCGTCTTGTGGGTCTTGGTGTCATACGCTGTCAGCAAAGAATTTTCATTGATGAAGTAGATCGTCCGCCCATCAAACGCTATATTCCCCCTGGTGGGGATGTCTAGCGTTTGCGTTCGCTGGATCGTCCTGCTCACTTCCGTAATCCCGTCATTCGTAATGAAAAAGAGGCTGTCGTTGTTCAAGAAAAAGCCATAGCAGTATTGCAGAAACATCCAGGTATCCCCCACGGTATAGTCAATTCCCAGCAAAGATCGCCCGCTGTCCGTTATTTTCTCAAAAATAACCTGTTCCTCAAGGGTTTCTGTATTAAGTTGGACGATGGACACCTGGGTAGCTGTGCTGTTGTAACTGCCGACCCGATCCACATACTGTTCTGTGCGGGAGGCCATATAATAAATGTACGGGGCATCCATATAGACGGCCTTGACGGATTCCCCATCCGAAAAGGCCCCGAACAGCGGAGAGAGCGCCAAATCCGTCAAAGCGCCGGTTGCCCGGTTTTCCAGGGCGTATGACCGCGTCTGGTCATCGTAGATTACACTGTAAGTTTCCGACACACTTTGCGAAGATGAATTGAATATCCCGTTTGTGGATTCTGCAACAGAGCAGCCGGACAGCGAGAGCAAAATCAGAAGTCCCAACACTGTGGCTCCACGCCGTCTGACGAATTTTTTTCCAGACTGCCAGCAGTTTGTGTTTTGCCGCAGGACCCACCATATCATGAGGGTGCAGCACACAGCGGACAGGCTAAGCAGGGCCAGCAGCTCCTGGGAGGAACGCTCCGAAAAAGTTACAATTGGTTCACCTGTCATTGAATCCTCCACAGAGGAAGTCCCTTCCAGGAATCCGGTTGCCAGCAGGAACGGCAGGGGCAGCGGCAAGCGGAAGCAGATCTGTCTGGACAGGCCGATATACGGTATCAAGGTGGATGCCGCTCCGATCACCACCGTCAAAGCATATTTCTTCGCCAAAACGGAGGTAAAGAGCAGCAGGGCGGCGAGATACGCCGAGCCAAAACAGCGCAGGACGGTCAGAATCAGATATGCGGCCAGCAAAGAGATATTTTTTGTACTGCCCCCAAAACTGGCGATACTCTGGATAGGGTACTCCCCGTGGGGCAGACCATATTTCATCCCGAAGAATACAAAACGAATCAGGGCCAGCCCTCCGCAGAGAGCGAACACGGCGCAGAGAGTCATCCCGGCTTTGCTTCTGGCGCTCCGGCGGCTCAGTGGAGCCGTCCGCAAAAGCGCATCCATCTGGCAGCTATACTCCGGGCAAAAAACCATAGCTGCCAAAATCAAAATGACAAGGAACAGCGGGAAGTCCAGCGTTTGGGAGGAAAACAGCCCCGCCCAGCCGTTTGTTTTCAGAAAGTAACGATTGCCGGTGTTCTCGCAGATATATAAATATTGCTGATACACAGCTTCAAAGCCATGCTCATGGGCCAATACAGCGTTGACCTCCGCGATCTGCCGCTCATACTGTTCCGCTGTGATCTGGCCGCTGTAATAGCTTTCCTGGGATTGAGAGCGGGCATAGCGGGCCTCCGTGATGGCCTGGGCCTCCTGCTCCAGCCAAGCGGCCTTTTCCTCTGTGTACGCCCCGTCCAGCCGTTCCAGATACCACTCGTATTCCTCACGGTATTCTTCCATCGCGCTGTTCTGCGGCCTGTCGGCTGCAGCCATCCAAACCGTACTGACCAGGAGCGCAGCCAGGATATAGAGCAGGCCCCGCTGCATGACCATCAGTTTTTTCCATTCATAAGAGAAAACACTCATTTTTCCCTCCGAACACAGCGGCGGCAGTTTTCCGCTGACAGAAAATAGATTGCAGCTACAAGCACAAGGCCCGCGATCAGAGCAAACCATATTGCGGCCTGCCAGGTCAGGACGGGGAATCCGCCCAGGTTTATAAACTCCGTTTTGCCCAGGAGAACACGGTTTGTCAACAGAGAATAAGGGTTCAGCGCCTTTGTCCAGAAGAAATTGGAGTAGGCGCAGGCGGCTCCGCTGGCGATCAGCGCCATACAGAGGGACAAAC
>Ga0137308_100418_pt1 | contig 72181 bp, 54 predicted proteins | sample Inofrocosms_June_FD_97181 | JGI IMG/M metagenome (GOLD analysis project Ga0137308, IMG submission 97181) | Mouse cecal microbial communities from Vienna, Austria - N-Acetylneuraminic and N-Acetylglucosamine D2O microcosms_June | ecosystem: Host-associated > Mammals > Digestive system > Large... | reverse complement strand
GTCAGCAGTCAGAATCCGCAGTACCGGCAAAACGGACAAACACAACCTCCAGGAAAACCCTTTCAAGGTCACGGAAGAACCCGGACATGCTAGATGCGGAAGCTTCCTGCGAATCTGCCATAATACCGATAAACGGGAGAATGGAGACCAAGGAGGAATCACTGAGGGCATCAAGACGGGATTCCCAGTAGGTACGCCTTTCAGAACTCATGAACATGTACCATCCTTTCAGTTTTGGGTGCAGAGCCGCCAGGATGCCGGATATGCACCCCGGGGACAGTGCCGGTTATTCAGTTCAAAGAAGAGGAATGCCGAAAAAATCCGGCAGGAACAAAGATATCCGGAAAGCAGGTTAGCCAGTCCACCGTGGCCTGGGATTTCTCCCCCGCTCACCCTTGCATATGCGGGCCTTAAGGTGGGGCTGTGGGTATACGGATATGGCATACTGCAATCCAGATATGACGGTTACCGATGCACCGACAACAACCGCTTGAACATAAGATTGTACTGTGGTATAATCAATACACACAGAACAAATCCAGTACATGCTAGGTACATGTACCTTGCATGTATTATATTGCCGCTAAGTACATGTACTTTACAAATACTTTTTAGCTATAGAAGAACAAAAAACAATAGGAAAAACCTATAGCCCAAAATAGTAAATAAAGGAGGGTGCCGCAATGCCAAGCTATAAACCAAGAATTACTGTATATACTGACGAAATAACCAACGAAAAACTAGCATTTATTGCAAAGAATGAAAACAGAAGTTCAAGCAATTATGTAGAATATCTGATTAAACAAGCAATTATGTCATACGAGGTAGATAATGGGCAGATCATTGTACCATTAGGATTAAACGCCAATCAGATAACGCTAGAGGAAGCCAATGCGGTAAACGAAAAAGCAAGAGAAGAAAGGAGAGCGAGAAAATGACTGATAACGAAATATTGCAGGCACTGAAAGATGTTATGAAACCAATCAACAACAAGCTGGAAGACATTGAGTTAAAGCTGGAATCTATGAGACTGGAGAACAAGATGGAACACCGGGCAATCCGAAGGGACATTGATTATCTCAATGATGAGATGGAAACGGTCATAGCTGTATTACAAGCAAAAGATGTTCTTCCCAAAGCCCAGTAACTGTTATGTTGAATCAACAGTATTTCTTAACATAATATCCATTGTTTGAACAAATTCAGCGACATTTGCAACATTGCGACAAACTCATATAACAGCCCTCAAACCCAGGAAGCACAAGGCCTGCGGGGCTTTACGACAGAGGTTCCCAGATAATACTATACTGGGAACCTTTTAGCTGTTGGCATGAAAGCTTGCAGGCGCATCCAGGAGCCTATTTTAAAGCGGCCAGTACAAAACTCTTAATCTATTTGTCCAGGGTTCGAGTCCCTGAGGGCGCACTGAAAGTACTGGTTTTTCAGAAGGAAGCTGCTAAAGGAGGGCGAGAACATGACAGATAACGAAGTATTACAAGCACTAAAGGATGTTTTAAAGCCAATTAACAACAAGTTAGACGACATCGAGCTAAAACTGGAATCCCTGAGACTGGAAAATAAAATGGAGCACCGGACAATAAGGCAGGATATCCAGCCTCTGGCTTCACCCCTTGAAACCAAAGGGCTTTTACCAACTACATAGAATCCGTTTTCTATGGTGGTGTGATTCCTGCCTTATGAACCTATATCTGTTCTGTCCCAGACCGTAACTGTTCTTAAAATCCTGAATCTATTTTGGAATGACCGAAACCGTTTCAACAGTCCTTTCCAGTACATGTTTGGAAACTGATTTAAAGAGCAGGCTGAAGGGTATTTGGCACCAGACCCACATAGGTATCCTACGCCTGTTCCACCATCTTCCTCACATCCTCCTTGGACTGTAGACCTACAGCCTTCTGGACTGCCTGACCGTCCTTAAAGACAATCAGGGTCGGGATACTCATGACCTGGTAGCGGACAGCAATGTCTTCATTTTCGTCCACATTCAGTTTGCCTACTACGGCCTTGCCTTCCAGCTCTCCGGCAAGCTGTTCTATGGCCGGAGCCATCATCTTGCAGGGGCCGCACCAGTCCGCGTAGAAATCTACCAGCACCGGCAGTGGGGAGGACAGTACCTCTGTGTCAAAATTAGCTGTTGTGAATTTTTTCTCCATTATTCTTTCTCCTTTTTCTTTTTCTTTCCGTGACAGAGAACCTTCTCCGTTTCACGGAAGCATTTGTTCCAGTGCATGATCCGACGGTTCCAGTCCGGCTTGTCGCACATGATGATCGCCAGCCTCTGTTTCATGGAAGATTTCCAGTCCATAGATTGCTCCAATTGCCAGTTTTCATTCTAGTATATGCAGATCAGCCGCCAAATATCGTCCTATACAGTGCTGTCCGGACCTTAAGCGTCTTTCATATGCTGCATACGCTGACCAGCCAGCAGTCACGGAAACCACCTGCTGCTGGCTGGCAGCCGGCAGTTTTGTACTCTGGCACATGATGACTGACGGCTGGCAATCAGCTTGCAGATGGGGTTGCCTGCTGCCGAGAAGCGCATCTCGTACTCAGTCATCACATTCCCTTCTGCCATGGCGCTGTGATGCAGGTCGCGGGTAAATGATTCCACCCGCCAGCCTGCCTCTGGAATGGATGCCAGGGAATAGGTAAAGAGATCCTGATTGTCGGTCTTGAACTCCACGGTACCGTCTTTTCTCAGGATCTTATCATAGACCCTCATGAAATCCGGCGAGGTCAGACGGCGCTTGGCATGGCGGTCCTTGGGCCAGGGATCGGAGAAATTCAGATAGATCCTGTCAATCTCCCCTGGTCCAAATATCTCCGACAGAAGCTTCGCATCCTCACACATAAAATAAATATTGGGAAGCGCCAGCTCCTCCCGCTTCTGAAGTGCCCGCAGAAGTACGCTGGAATAGCGCTCAATTCCAATGTAATTCACCTGGGGATTCTGGCTGGCCAGTTCCATGATGAAACGGCCTTTGCCCATGCCCACCTCGATGCGCAGAGGATTCCTATTGCCAAAGAGCTGGTGGAATCTGCCCCGGTACTCCTGGGGCTGCTGTATCACATAAGGGCTTGTGGCAATGGCCTGCTCCGCACCCCGGATATGTCGTAGTCTCATAATCTTCTGTTCTCCTTACATACTCAGGCAAACCAGCAGTGCTGCGCCCGCCCGTCCAAACTATCAACTTCATCCCCATGAGATATCAGGCCAGGGCCAGACTGACCTGACCCAGGCGGCTGCCCATGGGAGAAAATATCCAGTGCTTCTATTCTATCAGACCTGGAAAGTCTTGGCAACCACTATCCTTTAAGCTCCTTTGACCAAAATCGCCAGTAAAGCTGTCTTCATCCGGTTTCCACCGTCTGTGGACGGTAACCAGACAGTGTAACAGTTCAGATACTCCCTGAACTGTTACGGCATCTGCCCATGAGAATCGCTACGCGATGGGGCAGATGCCCTCCGACCACTACGTTTTCGCACGGTCAGCGCAGCGAGTGCGCAGACCTATCTGAACTGTTACCAAGCAGTTACAAAATTTCTAAGATTTCTCAAATTTAACGTGCATAATTCCACAATCTGTAGTATAATACATCTATATATAGATTGTTCTAACATTACATAACTTATACAGCTGTGTCTTCACTCTATTTGATGCAGTTACTATACTTTAAGGAGGGCATATGGCAGATTCGGGAGCCGGTTCCGGTCTGAATAAGATTCAGGCGGGAGTGAAAGATACCAAACGGTTGATCGGACACAAAGATTATAATTCTGCCATGATGAAGGCCCGCCAGACTCTGGAATTTATGGTGAACTTCCTGGCTGAGCGTGCATGTATCGTTGACGGCGGTGACCTGAAGGAGAATATTGATGCTCTTTACCAGGACCACTGGATCTCTGGGGAGACCTGCGAAAACTACCACAAGATCCGCATGCTGGGCAATAAGGCTGCCCATGAAGGCGACGATGACGCTTACAATGCCAGTCAGGCCTGCCAGCTTCTGGTCCAGGAGGCCGGCGCACTGATCAGCGATTATAAGAACAGCCGTTCAGGCTTGCGCCAGCAGCGGGGAAGCGGCGCTTCCGGCACATCCAGACGCGCCCCCGCCAGACAGAACCGGAGCAGATCCGGCAGCGGAAGACGGCCTTCTGTTACACTGTATGATATTTTGCGGCTCCTGGCTCCGGTGCTTTTCATCATTCTTCTGGTTCTGGTGATCAAGCTGGTGAAGCCGGCGGACAGCCAGGAACCGGTGCAGACAGATCCGGTGGATCCTTCGGGTTTTGTGACAGTCGCTGCTTCCGAGCCATCTGATCCGCCCACTGAGGCAGAGCCTTCCCAGGTGGTCTACCGCACTACTGCCAAGCTCAATGTCCGGCCCCAGCCCAGTACTGACGGCCAGCCCATCGGACAGCTCAATCCGGGCGCGGCGATTGCCTACATCCGGGATTACGATGACGAGTGGGCAGTCATCCAGTATGGTGACCAGGAAGCATATGTAGCAAAACGGTATCTGACAACGGATTAAAAGGTCAAAAGACCAGACTTTTATAGATCTGTCGGAATCATTCCCGATTCCAGACAGGAAAATGATTCACCTCTCTCTTGAGACCGCCAGAAAAGGACGTCTGGCGGTCTCATTTTATTATCATTTGTCTGTGGGAATGTGCCGGCTCTGGCTCTGCCGCTGTCGGCTCTGTTCCACCATCCACATAGCCACTTTCGCGGCCCCGGTTCCGATCAGAATTCCGGCCAGAACATCGGTAGGATAATGGACTCCCAGATACAGTCGTGAGAATGCCACAAGTCCGGCCAGCACCATAAGCAGAGTGCCGTAAGGCCAGGGGAGCTGTTCCCGCCCCACTACTGCCATGGCAAAGGCCGCGCAGGAATGACCAGACGGAAATGAAGCATCCCGCTGGGGACCGATCACCGGCACCAGCCATTCCAGGGCGTCATAGGGCCGCACCCTGGCCACCCAGGGCTTTAAGAGCACATTCGTCACCACGGCCCCCAGCAGCATGGCCAGAAGCATGGTGGCCCCGGTCCGCCTGGTACGCAGGCAGATGGCCAGTGCAAAAGCTGTCACGATCCAGAACCAGCCGCCGTTGCCCAGGGAGGTCACCAGCTCCCAGAAGGGTGTCATCCACTCCTGGCGCAGCGCCTGAAGCAGCCAGAGAATTCCTTTGTCAATCTGTCCCAATATGTTCATAGTTCCGTTCCCGATCCTTTCCCGGGCAAAGCTGCCCAGATATCAAAAGCTGTTTTTTGTGGGGCCTGGGCCACTCTTCTACATGGCCCGTGGCAGATTCCATCTGTACTTCCTCGCCAGAATGCGGATGACCACCACCAGCACGGCGCTGGACACCAGGGCAATATCATTATCTATCTTACCCACCAGAGACACATAACATACCGCCCCGGCAATAGAGGCACAGGCGTACACATGTTTTTTCAGCACCGCAGGGGTCTGGCCTGCCATCATGTCCCGCAGAATACCGCCGCCCACGCCGGTAATAACACCCAAAAACACCATGAGGAACCGGTAATCCTGAAAGCCCGCCTCAATGGCTGTGTCAATGCCCACCACTGTAAATGCCCCCAGGCCGATGGCATCCAGCAGATTCATGACCCGTTCATAGCGTTCCGATTCCAGGGTGTCAATGCTCAGCTGGTGAAACCGCACCACAAGAAACAAAAAGAGAACTGCCACGAATGCCGTAGTCACATACACCGGATTTACAAAGAGTGTGGGCGGATGAATCCCGATCAGCAGATCCCGCAGCATCCCGCCGCCTACTGCTGTTGTCACTCCCAGCACAATAATCCCCAGAAGGTCCAGCTGCTTGCGGACCGCCACCATGGCGCCCGAGCAGGCAAATGCTATCGTCCCCGCAATCTCCACCAGGAAGAAAATGGTGACCGGGTGAGGCATGATAAAAAGGGTTGGCTGGAATGACATGGAAAATCCTCCTATAGTTTTTTTCAAAAGGTTTAACCTGGGTATAAACAGTAATCATTTTACGCAGCGGGTGCGCAGACCTGTCTGAACTGTTACCATTTTACTACAGATATTGTCCGGACGCAATCTTCCTGATTGAATTGTTTTCCGGCTTTTGCTATACTGGTAACAGTTCAACGGGTATCTGAAGCGCTGCAACGGTCAAATACCTTATGGGCAGCTGCCGGAGCAAGGCGCCCTGACTCTGGCCCGCTGCCTTCATATAAATAAATGACAAGAAAGGAATTCTGGGCTATGAAATTTTCACATACCATACTGGGAATCCTGGGGGCCTTTGCCCTGATGGTGGTGCTGTTTATCACTTCTATTGAGGCGGTGACCTACTGGACTCCAGGGTATTATGAGCGTGAATATGAGAAATATGGCGTGCTGGAGGATGTCCACATGGAGATGGAGGATCTTCTGGATGTTACGGATGAGATGATGGCGTATCTTCGGGGACGTCGGGAGGATCTGCGTGTCCCTACTATTGTAAATGGACAGCCAAGGGAGTTTTTCAGTGAACGGGAGATCGCCCATATGGAGGACGTGCGGGGACTTTTTCTGGCAGCCATTAACATACGCCGTGGCTGTCTGGCGGTAATCGCGATGGTACTGGGACTCCTTTTCATGCTGAAAGCGGACTTAAAACGGCTGCTTCCGCGGACTATCTGCGCAGGCACCCTGCTGTTCTTTGCGGCGCTGGCAGTACTGGCGGGGATTATTTCCACGGATTTTTCTAAATATTTTGTTATTTTCCACCACATTTTCTTTAATAATGACTTGTGGATCCTGGATCCGTCGGTGGATCTGCTGATCAACATCGTGCCGGAGCCGTTTTTCATGGATACGGCTGCCCGGATCGGGATAACCTTTGCAGTATGTGTGGCGGCGGTGTTTGCAGTGTCCACGGCAGTGATCCTGCGCCAGAGGGCCCGGGGCGGGAATAAAGGGTAACTGTTCAGACGGGGATAAGAAGATGCCTCCCGTGAACAGTAACTAAATTCCTGACATTACAAGCAAAAACAGATGAATATTTACAGCGATTCTCACGCTGACGGCTGACAAAGCCTGGGCGGATATTTTATGGAAGGAGTTCTTGTGTATACACGATATCCTGCTTTCTTCTTATTAGTTTCGCTTTTTTTCTCTATGGCCCTCTGGGGCTGTGGAGTAAGAGACGAGGCATTTCCGGCGCCTGAGTGTGACCTGATGGTCTACACCTGCCAGGATGAACCGGTATATGCGCCGGTAATCAAGGAATTCCAGGAGCGCACCGGGAAACATGTGGTGGTACACACCGGCAGCTTCTCGGATCTTAAGCGGGAGCTGTCCGAAGGTGCTTTTTCCCAGAATTATGATCTGGTCTTTGGGGTGGATGCTGCTACCCTGGAGCAGTACCGGGACTACTGGCAGCCGTGTCCGGAACTGAATACAGCCGCGGTGCCGGAGGCATTTCATGCGCCGGACTGGCGGTGGGTGGGGTTCTCCGCATTGCCGCCGGTTCTCCTTTACAATACCAAAGTGGTCACCTACCGGGAGCTGCCGGAGCACTGGAGCAGTCTGCTGGAACCCCGGTGGGCGGGAAGGATCGCCTTCGTGAATCCGGTGATTTCCCACCCCTATGCCACGGCTCTTGTCAGTGCCATGGAGTCTGCCGGCCAGCCGGAAATATTTGCGGAGCGGCTGGCGGACAATCTGCAGGGGCTTGTCTTTGACCGGCCCCAGGATGTGTATGAGGCAGTGGCTGAGGGGAGGGCTTCCATCGGCGTGGCCCTGGAAGGGGATGCCTGGCTGCTCTGCCAGCAGAATGGGGACATGGACTACATTTATCCTTCCGAGGGCTCCTGTCTGGTGCCGGACGGCTCGGCCCTGGTGGCTGGCTGTGCCCATCCGGACGCGGCCCGTGAGTTTCTGGCGTTCACCATCAGCAAGGATGTCCAGCGGATCCTGGTGGCCTGCCTGGGGCAGCGGTCAGTGCGGACGGATATACCGGTGCCGGTGGGGCTGGGGGCTCTCCAGGGACTGCCATTGTATACGCTGGATTATGGAGAGATCCCGGCCCTGCGGGACCGTGGGCTGGAATTGTGGAATACATGGATGCCTGATTCCGGGAGCAGCCGGCCATAGAATGCCAGTGGTTTCTTATCCGGTTTGACATCTGGCTGATGCCCGATGCCTCTTGTCCCCGCCGCTTTTCGGGGGCAGGAAGACGGTCCGTCTGAACTGTTACATTTCCAGAGGTAAGCTTATGACATTCCTGAAACATATTCCTTTTAAGTTCCGGATCTTCCTGGGGTGCCTGATAGTGGCAGCGATTCCACTTCTGTTTTCCACCCTGCTTATGGTGCGGCTTTTTGATTCGTCCCTGCAGCGGCAGACCCGGCAGGAGGGGTACCGGCAGCTTGAGGAGATCAGCGGACGGCTGCGGCAGATGCTGGACAGCTGCGGCGATACTTGTCAGGCCCTCAATGAAGATGGTTCGGCCTTCCAGAGCCTCATCGACAACAAAACCATTGATTTGAAAAAGGATCTGTACCTTTCTCTGTACCAGGCAGTCCAGGAGACATCCAGCTATGCCTATCTGAGTATGTATGATGCCGGGGGCAAGCTGCGTTTTACCACAGATTCTGTATCCGGACGGCCGGAGTCCCTGCCTCTTTACTGGGGCATCCTCCGGCGGGTCTCTGACCAGAAGGAGATGGTCTGTTCACGGGCGGATTCCTGGCTGTTTCCGGATCCCGGGATCGTCCTCCAGGCGGCTTATCCCCTGGAGAATCCCCAGGGCGCCCGGACCGGCTACCTGGTTATGGATTTCACACGGGACGGGTTTATCCGGCTGTTTAACGGCTGCTTCTCCGACAAGGATACTCTGATCCTGCTGGACCAGTATCAGACACCCTTCTACTGCTCCAGTTCTGACCTGGACGGGACGGCTGCCCTGGAGCTGATCCGCAATACAGCCAGCTATGATGCTTCCCGCTACCAGTATCTGTGGAAGCAGGAGCCCGTGTCGGGCTATTACATTTTCCTGCGCAAGGGGGCGCAGATCAGCCGGGTCACCCTCCAGACCATGCAGACCATCTGCATCCTCCTGGCCTGTCTCTGCCTGGGATTATGCCTGCTGGTGTCCGTGCTCTTAAGCCGGAGCATTGCCCAGCCGGTCAGCGCCCTGGACCGGGCCATGTCACGGGTGCGGCAGGGGGATCTGTCTGTGCGGATCTACACCAACCGGCTGGATGAGCTGGGACGGCTGGGGGAGAGCTTCAACCGGATGATCCGGGAGCTGAAGGAAAATATCGATATGAAGGTCCAGAAGCAGAGGGACCTTAATGAGGCCACCCTGAAGCTGTATCAGACCCAGTTAAATCCCCACTTCCTCTACAACACGCTGGATACCATCAAATGGAACGCCCGGATCCATCAGAATCCGGAGATTCCGGTGCTGGCGGAGAATCTGGCGGCAATCCTGCGCCGCAGCATTTCCTCCCAGCCTTTTATCACCCTGCTGAAGGAGCTGGAGACTATCCAGAATTATATTGAGATCCAGAAGATCCGTTTTTCCGGGAGATTCCTCTACGAAACGGAGGTGCCGGACCAGCTGGAGAACTGTCTGGTGCCCAAGATGATCCTCCAGCCTCTGGTGGAGAATGCCATCCTCCACGGTCTGGAGGGGCGGGAAAATGGCTACATCTGTGTCTATGCTTCACAGTCCGGCAGTCTGCTGCAGGTAGCTGTTACGGATGATGGCTGTGGGATGTCCCAGGAGATGGTAGACTGGATCAACAGCCATTTCCCACAGAAGCGGGAAGGGCATCTGGGACTCTATAATGTGATTCAGATCCTGAAGCTGCATTACGGGCAGGAGTATGGCATGAAGGCGGAGGCTGTGCCGGGGGAGGGAACCACGGTCACACTGATGCTGCCGCTGGAGCGGGAGCCAGTGCCGGAGCCGGTACCGGAGGGGGATACAGGCAATGGGTTGACTCTGGCAGACGGGACGGAAAATTGTCATGAGCCGGATGAAACCGGGATACCAGGGACGGAAGGCGGGCCGGCACCTGGCTCCAAACCGTGACTGGAGGCGGATCCTGCCGCGGAACCGCAGGGGGAATAAATACCAGGGCTCCAGCAAAAACGAAAGGGAACAGACTATGTACAGAGTAATCATTATTGAAGATGAAACCACCGTACGCCGGGGGATCGTCCTGACCATCGACTGGTTCTCCCTGGACTGTATCATTGTGGGAGAGGCGGCCAATGGGGAGGAGGGACTGGAGCTGGTGCTGCGGCTGTCTCCTGATATCGTGATCACGGACGTGAAAATGCCCCGGATGGACGGGGTTGAGATGATCCAGAAGCTGCGGCAGGCCGGATGCCGCTCCCGTTTTATCATCCTGACAGCCTACAGTGATTTCAAATACGCCCAGAGCGCCCTGCGCCTGGGCGTCAGCGACTATCTGCTCAAGCCATTAAAGGATGGAGAACTGGAGGAGGCAGTGCGGACGTTAGTCCGCACTGCCTCCGGTCCCGGGACCGGAGGCGCGGCTGGCGCCGGATACGGGTATGAAAGTGTGGCTGAGAAAGGGTATGAAGGCGCCGCCAGAGACGGGGACGGAAATGGCATGACAGCCCAAAGCGGGGAAAAAAGCGGTCACAGGAATGACCCAAAAGATGCCGGTAATGCTTACAGGCATCCATCCGGCATAAGTACCGGCTCCGGCGTCACAGCCGGTGCTGTCCGCGGAAATGGCCCTGCCGGGGATGGCGCCGCCAAAGCGGCATTCTACTCCGGGTGGAACCCCTATGCCGGGACTGCCCCTGCCCCTGTCCCAGAATCCATCACAGCAGCATTTCCCATCTATGGCTTTTCCAGTGACCGGACTGCCCAGAACAGCTATGTGGAGGGTGCCATCCGCTACATCCACCGTCATTACCAGGAGGATATCTCCATCAGCACCGTAGCCCACGCACTGGAAATCAGCGAAGGGTATTTAAGCCGCATGTTCAAAAAAGAGACCAACTATACCTTCACCAATTACCTGATCTACTACCGGCTGCGTCTGGCTATGGAACTGCTCATGGACTGCCGGGTGAAGATCTATGAGGTGGCGGACCAGGTAGGCTACTCGGACACAGCCTATTTCAGCGCCCAGTTCAAGAAGATCGTGGGACTGTCCCCCTCGGAGTATCAGGGGCGGTTCGGGTCGGTGCCGGTGAAAAATGCGTCGGACAGCAAATCTCCATGCGCCCAGCGGGGGACACGCCACCAGTAAATAAACGTATGTCTTCCCAGGATAATGGCATACTAAAGACAAAGGAACATGTACGCCTATAATCCTGACCACAAAGACAGATGGAAGGGCCCAGGGAGTACATATGAGCCTAAAGGAGGACATTTTATGGCATTACATGTTATGGACGAAGCCAACCGCTGCCTGCAGTGCAAGGTGCCACAGTGCCGGAAGGGCTGTCCCATCAGCACCAATATTCCGGAAGCCATCCGTCTGCTGAAGGAAAACCAGCTGGACGAGGCCGGCAGGATGCTGTTTGAGAACAATCCCCTGACCACTGTGTGCAGTCTGGTCTGCGACCATGAAAAGCAGTGCGAAGGCCACTGTGTCCTGGGAAGGAAGGGGGCGCCGGTCCATTTTTCCACCATAGAAAACTATATCTCCTCTGCCTATGCCCACAAAATGACCAGAGGGCCCGCGCCTTCCAACGGAATGCGGGTGGCCATAGTGGGATCCGGCCCTGCCGGGATCACTATTGCCATCATTCTGGCGCGGTACGGCTACAAGGTGACCATCTTTGAGATCAAGGATCAGATCGGCGGCGTACTGCGGTACGGCATCCCGGAGTTCCGTCTGCCCAAAAGTGTTTTGGATGATATCCAGTACCGGCACCTGGAGATGAAGGGAATCCAGATCCGGCCCAACACTACTATCGGCGGGGCCATCGGCATCGATGACCTGTTCCGGGACGGCTACAAGGCTATCTTCATCGGCACAGGTGTATGGAACCCCAATGCCCTCCACATCAGGGGGGAAACCCTGGGCAACGTGCATTTCGGGATCAATTATCTGAACAACCCCGACAGCTACAAGCTGGGAGAGCAGGTCATAGTCATCGGCGCGGGCAACGCAGCCATGGATGTGGCCCGGACTGCCCTGCGCAAGGGAGTCCGGAAGCTGACCTGCTTTTCCCTTACCAGAAAGGTAGCTGCCAGCGACTACGAGTACAGCTACGCCAAGCTGGAGGGCGTGGAATTCGAGTTCAACAAGATGCCTGTGGAAATCCAGGATGAAGGCGTGATCTTCCGTGATATGGATGAGGACGAAGAAGGGAATCTGACGGAAATTCCCGGTACGGACCGGCTCTATCCCTCGGACAGTGTAATCATCTCCATCAGCCAGGGGCCCAAGAACCGGATTGTCAGCACCACCGAAGGGCTGAAGGCCAATGAAAGGGGCCTGCTGATGGCAGATGAGACCGGACACACCTCCCGTCCTGGTATCTTCGCTTCCGGCGATGTGGTCAATGGCGCCAGAACCGTGGTGGAGGCGGTGGCACACAGTAAGATCGTGGCGGAAGCCATGCATGAGTATATGCAGGGGCTGGCGAAGGAGGAAGAAAAACAGCCAGATGCAGAAAACATGTCATAGACGTGCTTTCCTGAGACACGCTCTAGAGTGTGTCTGAAAATTCATTCCCAGCATCTCCACAAGGGACGCCTTCGGTGTGCACGCCCCACTTCGCGGTATATTTGGCCCAAATTCACTTAACGTAGCCCACTACGCCGCGTTCATTTGGGCCAAATCCCCACAAGGGGCGCCTTCGGTGTCCCGCAAAGTGGAGCGCACAGCTACCGGAAAGCAATTTTCAGACACGCTCTGAGGCATAACAAGATGCTGTAACAAAAGACTATTCTGCCTTGGACAAGGAAGCAGTAGAAGTGATCAATACTGTGACGAATTCCAAAATGAAGTTTGAGGAGAAGCAGACAGGGAGTCAGTCAGACTCCCTGTTTCCCTGCCGGCAGCGCAGTTCCCGGTTATGGGTGATATCAGGCATCCCCCGCTACCGGCTGCTGCCACCCTCCGGCAGCCCCAGAAATCTCTCAAAAATCCTGCAGGCCTCTCCGGCTTCCTCCGGCTCATCCATCTCACAGAATATCCGAAGCAACGGTTCTGTGCCGGAGAAACGGGCGCTGATCCATCCGCCGTTGCGGAAATAGACCTTGCAGCCGTCCAGCCAGGACACCTGTTCCACCGGCCAGGGAAGAGTGGGCAGCTGGTGGTCCTCCATGAGGACCTGGTAGATTTTGGCCTTTTCCTGGGGAGTGAACCGGTAGGAGCGTTCCTCCATACGGATCTGCCCGTACTGGCTGTGGATATCCTCCATCAGCTCCGACAGCTTCCTGCCGGACACGGCGATCATCTCCACCAGCAGGGTGGCAGCGTAGATGCCGTCCTTGCCATGGATATGGCCTTTCACGGTGAGACCGCCGGAGGACTCGCCGCCGATGATGGCCCCGGTCTCCTGCATCCTGGCGGAAATGTACTTAAAGCCCACAGGCACTTCGTGGCAGCGGCGGCCGAAGCTCTCCGCCACCTTGTCCAGCACATGGGTAGTGGAAATATTCCGCACTGCATCCCCACGCCAGCCCTTGTATTTCAGCAGGTAGTAGTAGAGAGCCACCAGGATCTCGTTGGGATGCAGGTAGCGGCCCTTGTCATCCACCACTCCCAGCCGGTCCGCGTCCCCGTCCGTAGCGATCCCGATATCACAGTACCTGTCCAGTACATAGTTCTGGAGTCCCCGGAGTGTCTGGGCTGTGGGGGCGGGCATCTTCCCGCCAAAAAGGGCATCATGCTGGGAATTGATGGTCTCAATGGTACATCTGGCCATGGACAGGATGGTGTTCAGAGGCGTCAGACCCACTCCATACATAGGATCTACAGCCACCCTCAGATCCCTCATGCGGATCGCTTTCATATCAATGACCTGGATGATATTGTCCAGATAGTCGTTGAGAGGATGGATCTCCTGAACCATACCCGTTTCCACGGACTTCTGGTAAAATGTGGTCGGCATCTTCCCTTTCTCTGTGTCGTCGCAGTGGTATCTGGTTTCCGCCTGTTCCATCCACTCCTCGATATCCCTGGTCTGGTTCTCGTCCGCATCCCGCCCGCCGTAGGTAAATACCTTAATTCCGTTGTAGATAGCCGGATTGTGGCTGGCTGTCACCATGAAGCCGTAGTGCATCTGCTCCTTCATCACGTAGTACATGATCAGAGGGGTAGGCGAGCTGCGGTTCACGAACCGGACCCGGATACCTTCTTTTGTAAAAATCTCGCAGGCCCAGATCACCGCCTCCTTGGAGAGGAAACGCCGGTCATATCCGGCCACAATGCCCTCCTCTGCCACTCCTTCTGCCTTCATCTTCATGCAAAGGGCCAGAGCAAGCTTCTGGATGTTTTCCTTTGTGAATTCTTCTCCGATAATGGCCCGCCAGCCCCCTGTTCCGAATTGTATCATGCTGTATTTCCTCCTGGACTGTAACAGTAACCGTTCAGACAAGCCGTCTTTCTGCCCGAAAAGTGTCGGGAACAAGAAGCCCCGGGCGCCCCAACGGTTACATTTTATGAAATCACACGATTGAAACTTTTCCCTTGCTTATCTTCAAAAAGATCAGCAAGGACACCACAGTGCTGACCGTCAGGATCGATGCCAGGGCGGCTGCTGTACCGTAGCTGTTGCGGACTACCTCGGTATAGATGGCCACGGAAATCGTGCTGGTCTTGCCGCCGTACAGCATGACGCTGGAGGACAGCTCATTGATACAGGTAATCCAGCTCAAGATCGCGCCGGACAATACCCCTGGCGCCATGAGCCGTGCCGTAACCTTGAAGAATGTCTTCATGGGGGACACCCCCAGATTGATGGAAGCTTCCTCCACACTGGGATCCATCTGCTGAAGGAATGCGCTGCCGGAACGGACCGTGTACGGAAGCTTCCTGACCACATAGGCGATGATCATAATAGCCGCCGTGCCGGTCAGGATCAGAGGCTCCTTGTTGAATGCCACGATCAGGCTGATACCCAGCACAGCGCCCGGGATAACGAACGGGAACATGATCAGCAGATCCATCACCTGGGCGAACCATCCCTTCTGCCGCACCACGATGTAGGAGATCAGTATTCCGATCAGCACAATGAACACAATGGCAATGGTAGAGAACACAAAGGTATTGCGGATATTGGTAGCCAGCCGGTTGAAGATGGTTGCATAGCTGCCCAGGCTGAAGCCTCTCTGGAAGCCGGTGAAGTCACATTTCACAAAACTGCTGACCAGCACCACGATCTGTGGCAGGATACCGATAAAGGTCACCAGGCACACCGGCAGTGTAGCTGCCGCCCGCTGCCACCCGCGAAGCTCCACTTCCTTTGGCGGCCGCATGGCTGTCATGACATAGTTCTTCCTGGACACGTAGAATTTCTGTACCAGAAGCACCGTAGTAGAGCACAGCACCACAATTACCGACAGGGCGCTGGCCAGATGGGCATTTCCCCCGATCTCACTCATGTACTCGTTGTATACCAGCACCGGAAGTACCATATAGCCCTCGCCGATCAGCATAGGCGTACCGAAATCCGCCAGACTGGTCATAAATACCATGATGGCTCCGGCCAGGATCGACGGGATGATCACAGGGATGGTGACGGTAAACAGACGGCGCAGCTTGCTGCTGCCTAAGTTCTCTGCCGCCTCCTCCAGGCTGGAGTCGATGCTCCCCATAGCCCCTGACGTGTACAGGTACACATAAGGGAAGAGCTTGAAGGTGAACACCAAGATGATGCCGATCTTTCCGTAGATGCTGGGCAGCATGATACCCAGATAGTCTGCAAAGAACCTGGTCACCAGCCCCGCCCGGCCGAACAGCATGATCCAGCTGTAAGCCCCGATAAAGGGCGGGCTCATAAGGCTCATGATAATGAAAATATGGATGAATTTTTTGCCCCAGATATTATACCGGGACATCATGTAGGCCATGGGCACCCCGACAATCAGGGTGGTGCAGGTGGCGAAGAAGGACACCTGGAGACTGCGCCCAAGGGCCGAATAGTAATATTTCTTCGTAAAGAAACGGATGTAGTTGGCCAGGGTCACGCCCTCTGTCTTGGCTGAGAAAAAACTCCGGGTGATCAGCGTACAGAAGGGGTAGATAAGAAATGCCAGCATAAAGATTACCACCAGCACCTTGACCCAGAACCAGAAATCCAGCTTTCTGTTCTTCAGCATGAAATCACCTCCAGGGTGTCTGCGTTGTAGATACTCACTGCTTCTGTGTTGAAATTCACCAGCACCCGCTCACCATCCGGACGCACGGTGTGGACATCCTTGGTGTACTCATTGAGCTGCAGGGTCTGTCCGTCATCCAGCTCAATCTCATACTCGATAAAATCCCCCAGGAAGGTGGAAATGACAATCCGTCCGGGAATGCCTTCCTTTTCTGAAAAGAAAAGCTGCTCCGGTCTGGCGGAGATGATCCCCTTTCCATTATATGAGGCGCCCAGTCTGGCCGGAATGGCGTATGTACCCTTGACCAGGGCCTGGGCGGGAACGGATGCTGCTCCCCTGGTGTTATCTGTCCGGGCGGATGGGCCCGCCGGGTTGCTGACGGTCTGCGACGGGGCGGATGCATCTGCCGGACCCATTGTACGGATATCGCAGTCCACAAAATTGGATACGCCGATAAAGCCAGCCACAAAGGTATTCTCCGGATGCTTGTAGATCTCCTCCGGAGAACCTACCTGCATGATGTTGCCTTCCTTCATGACCGCAATCCGGTCGGAGATGGCCAGGGCCTCCTCCTGGTCATGGGTGACATAGATGGTGGTGATGCCCAGACGCCGCTGGAGCTTCTTGATCACGGTACGCATCTGTACCCGCAGCTTGGCATCCAGGTTGGACAGCGGCTCATCCATCAGCAGGACACTGGGCTCTATGACAAATGCCCTGGCCAGGGCCACGCGCTGCTGCTGGCCGCCTGACAGTTCATTGGGCTTGCGGCCCTTCAGCTTACCGATCTGAACCAGATCCAGGGCTTCCTCCACCCGTTTCCCGATCTCACTCCCTGGCACCTTCTTGGCTTTCAGGCCGTAGGCCACATTCTCCGCTACTGTCAGATGGGGAAAAATGGCGTAGTTCTGGAAGACCATTCCGATATCCCGCTTGTGGGCTTCCACCCGGTTAATCAGTTTTTCGTCAAAATAAATCTCACCGCCGTCCACGGTATTGAATCCGGCGATCATCCGCAGCAGCGTAGTCTTGCCGCAGCCGGACGGCCCCAGAAGCGTAAAAAATTCTCCCGGCTTTATATCCAGGTCCACACCGTTCAGTGCAGTAAAATCGCCGTATTTCTTCACGGCCTTCTTGATAATGACTGCATGGCTCATGCCAGGCACCTCCTTTTTATTGTCCCGGGAGCTTCTGCCAGAAATCTGGCCTGGTACTGCCTTGCGGAAATTCCGTTGAATTAAACACCCGCTATCTGCGTCATCTGGCACTTAATTCACCGTTATTTCCGCAAGACAGTACTACTGGGATTCCGGGAGTACATTGTCTGCAACAGTTCAGGGGTATCCCAACTGTTACCGTTATTTCAGAAAGGGGGTGCTGCTGATGCAGCTCCCCCCATAAACCGCTGCGGGATATTCCTTCCGCCGGTCTTTACGTCATCTTTTCTCTGCCGGTTCCGCCGTCAGGCCCCTGCCTCTGATCAGCAGATATCCTGACAATCTCTGGATGGTTGTACAGATAACGGATTAATCTACCATAATGTCATTGAACTGCTCAATGATGCTTTCCTTGTCATTGGCTGCCCAGTCAAAGTCATAATCCACCAGAACCAGGTCACTGAGCTTTGCAAGGCCCTCGCCTACCTCCATATCACTGCGCACCGGACGGCGGCCCCAGTTCTGGCTCTGCTCGGTCTGGCACTCCTTGGAAGTTACGAAGTCAATGAACAGCTTTGCGTTTTCCTCGTTGGGGGCACCTTTTATCAGAGCCACGCCATCGGGAACGGCGCTGGTACCATCCTGGGGATAGCAGAAGCCTACCCGGTCGTCATCTGCATACTGGACCGCAGCTTTTTCCAGGGTCAGACCTACATAGAACTCACCGTCTGCTACCATCTTGTGGCATTTGCCTGAGGAATCTACGATCTTGCCGTCCAGGTTGTCATAGAGCTGCTTGATGAAATCCCATCCCTCTTCCTTGCCGCCGTGGCCCAGAAGCATAGTGCACAGCTGGGTGTAGGAGGAACCGGACTTGGAGGGCAGGCAGTAAGCGATCTTGCCTTTCCACTCGGGCTTTATCAGGTCTTCCCAGGCAGTGGGAATCTCCAGACCGTCCTTCTCAATAAGCTCTTTATTATAGAAGATTACCATAGGAAGCGGGCTCTCGCCGATCCACAGTCCGTCGGGATCCTTGTATGCCGCGTCGATCACATCGTCATTGGCACAGACATAGGGTGCGAAGTATTCCTTAAATGCTGCCAGGGAATCGGCGCCGCCGCCCCAGAGCACATCCGCGATGGGGTTGGCCGACTCAGCCGCAATCCGGTTGCACAATTCGCCGGTTCCTGCTGCCACCACTTCCACCTTTACATTAGGGTACTTGGCCATGAAAAGGTTCACGCCTGCATTCAGCGGGTCTGCATCGTGGGGAGAATACACCACCACGGTCCCGCTGTAGTCCTCCGGAGCCTTCTCGCCGGATGCATCTGCCTGATTCTCAGCCGGGGCATCTGCCTTGGTCTCTGCCGTCTCTGCCTTCGGTGCCTCTGTGGCTACCGGAGCCGCTGTAGTCTCCGCCGGCTTGCTGCCGCCGCAGGCTGCCAGACTAAATACCATCATCGCCGCCATAGCTGTGCTTACTACTCTTTTCATAATACGTCCTCCTTTTTATTCTGTGTACTTCCAGGCATCTGACCATGTAAGCCGGCGTCAGAAAGCCGGAAAGCCCCCGGAAGCTGCACCTTGTGCACTCCCTTAATTCTGATGTTGTTATTATAGGATTTCTATGTCAGAAATGCCATGTATTATTCTAACCTTTCTTGGAATATTCTGAACTTGTGCATATTTTTTTTACTATGCAGAGATAGATTTTATGGATATTGTACAATCCGCAGACAAGGAAGATATCATGGAAGCGGTCACGACCTGACCGGAATTTTGCAGACTCTATAAAGAATTATTGTAACAGTTCACAGGGGGCAGGAAAAATCGTAACAGTCCAGGGGGGATCTGAACTGTTACGAAAAACCAGCTTTAAGACACGCTCTCATTTTTCCTCTTCCTGGTGATCCCCTCGAAGAGGAGGCCTGTGGCGAACCACAGCGGCGCGAAGTCCAGACGGATCAGCCCGTTGATGTTGGACTGGCGGCCTGAGTAATCCCAGGGGCACATGCCTCTGGCACGCAGCCAGGCGCCGGATATATATTCTGCCGTGAAGATCAGAACCATGTAGATCATCCCATGACGCACATACTGGTCTGTACCCCGGACCGGGCTGTCTCCGACCCAGAAGTCCACCCATTTCCCGATAGGCGCCAGCAGCGCCCCCATTCCATAGATGGGAAACATCAGAAGGGAGGTTCTCCCCATGAGCCTCCAGTCCCCGGCCATAACTGACTCCATGGAGGTAAACATCACCTCCAGGCACCATCCGGCGACTCCACATTTAAAAAAATTCACTGGAAATTCTCTTATCTTTTTCATGGGAATATTGTGCGCAGACCACCGTTAAAACATACACTCAAATCATAACAGTCCGGACGGGTGCTCAAACAAACTGGTTTTTCTCCTTATTATAGTGAAAATCCACCGTCCCCAGCCGCTCTTCCAGCTCCTCCCGGTTCAGATCCAGAGCGCTGCACAGCTCGTCCAGGCTGGAATAGAAGTCGCGCAGCTGGGTATTTACATAGCTCATCAGTATCATGGGGTCTTTTGGTATTGCCATTGGTTTCGCCTCCTTCTGGTGAATACACGCTCCAAAGCCTGCTCTTCCTTAATCCAGTCAATAATTATCCGCCGTCATCACTTTCCCGGCCAGCACCTCTTCATAATCCTTCAGATTGCGCGCCAGCAGCTCTGGCGTATTGAGGCCGTAGGGGCAGTGGGACATGCATTTGTTGCAGTGGAGGCAGTCCCTGATCTTCATCATCTTTTCCTGACCTTCCGGGGACAGATGGCCGGCCGACGGGGAACGGCGCAGCAGCAGGGACATACGGGCACAGTTGTTGATCTCGATCCCAACAGGACATGGCATACAGTAGCCGCAGCCCCGGCAGAAGCTTCCGGAAAGCTGCTTTCTGTCTTTGTCCACCAGCTCCCTGATTGCCGCATCCATCACCGGCGGTCTGGTGATATAGCTTAAAAATTCATCCAGCTCCTGCTCCTTCTGAATGCCCCAGATAGGAAGGACGTTGTCGTACTGGGCAGCAAAGGCATAGGCGGCAGCGGAATTGGTAATAAGACCGCCAGACAAGGATTTCATGGCGATAAAGCCCATATGGTGGGTCCTGCACTCCTCCACCAGGTGGATATCCCTGTCACTGCTGAGATAGCAGAAAGGGAACTGCAAAGTATCATAGAGACCGGAATCAATGGCCTCCTGGGCCACAGCCAGCCGGTGGTTGGTGATGCTGATGAACCGGATCTTCCCCTGCTCCTTTGCTTTCAGGGCTGCCTCGTAGAGCCCGCTGCCATCTCCGGGCTTCGGACAAAAAGAAGGATTGTGGAACTGGTAGATATCCACATGATCCGTTTTAAGGAGCGTCAGGCTTGTCTCCAGATCCTTCCAGAAGCCCTCCACAGTCGTAGACATGGTCTTGGTGGCCAGATAGATGTGGTTGCGTACATCTGCCAGGGCATTCCCCAGCTTTTCCTCACTGTCCGTGTAGGCCCGGGCCGTGTCAAAAAAGGTGATACCTCCGTCATAGGCCCGCCTTAAGAGCCGTACGGCATCCGCCATGGGCACCCGCTGCACCGGCAGGGCTCCGAAGCCGTTCTTGTTGACCGTGATGCCGGTTCTTCCCAATGTAACTTTTTCCATGTGAAATCCTCCTCATAATCAAGATACAGATGCCTTCCGGTCAGAGCCTGCAGTCAGCGCAGTAAACCGGAGACGTCCTCCCTGGATTTTTAATTAAGAATAGGATAACATAAACCTGATAAAAAGGGAACTCCTTTTAAAACTGTGGGGATTCTGGGGGGCTATGTTACTATTCTTAGGGATGTTGTTCCGGGAGGTACGCTCTGGAAAAAGTTTTCCCCGGATTGCGGGTTTCGGATGCAGAAACTCTAAGCTGGCTGCCCGTCTGTTACATAACGTAACATATTCTCATTAAAATTCTAAAATAACTCTTGCAAAATCAGTTAGATTATGCTAACATATAATCAGTTAGCAAATACTAACTACATGTGAATATTCTATACATTTCAAGACTTGCCTCATTTGACCCGTGGGGCAATGACTCAACTCCTATGAAAAAATCCGCCCGTGGACATCGGGCGGATTTTTCATTCTCTGCATCAGGTCATGTCAGTGTAAAGCAGGGCTTTGGATGCTGTCTGCACCAAAACCATCCCTTTCATGTTCCGGCCAGACTGCTGCGCGTAAATTTCCGGAGCCTGTCTCATATAGAAACCACAAGGAAAATGAAAAGCCGCCTTTCCCCCACAGAAAGCGGCTTTTCGGTCACGATCATTAACCGTTACACTATAAAAGTTTATGCTTGGTATCCCCATACCAAATTTAGAAGGTAAGTTACACGGTGTGTCTCTTACGCAGATAAATATACCATTTTTTTCTTATTTCGTCAATGCTTATTGTGCAAATTATTGCAAAAAGGAGTCGAAAAAGATACTTTTTTGCATGTTTTGGCGCAGCGTGTCCGTATATTAGAGACATTTGTCTTTTTATCAGGGTTTTTGAGGAATGTCTGGATAAAAAATGCCCAAAAAGTTCATACTGAATCTGTAAAGATTGGTAAGGCTGCCGTCACGGCACCTTTACAAAGACTGACTTTTGGAGGCTTGCAGTATGACATTTTCAAGATCAATAACTGATAATGTGGGCCGGCTCAAGCAGGTTCTGCAGACAGAGAAGAATTTTGATGTGGTATACCGGCCACTCCGGATTGCGGATCGGGAAATGGCGCTGTTCTTTGTGGATGGATTCACCAAGGATGAGGTGCTTTTGAAACTGATCCAGGTCTGGTCGGCCATTAAAAAGGAGGATATGCCGCCGGATGCCAAGGCATTTTCCCAGCAGTACCTTCCCTATGGGGAGGTGGCACTGGTAAAGGAGGAGTCGGAAATGGTTATTCAGCTCCTCATGGGCGCCTCCTGTCTGTTCATCGACGGATATGAGGAATGTCTGGTCATAGACTGCAGGACCTATCCAGCCAGAGGAGTAGACGAGCCGGAGAAGGACAAGGTGCTCCGGGGCTCCCGGGACGGCTTTGTGGAAACACTGATTTTCAACACGGCCCTGATCCGGCGGAGGATCCGGGATCCCAAGCTTACCATGGAGGTAATGACCACCGGGGAAAGCTCCCACACAGACATTGCCATCTGTTACATGGAAGGCCGGCAGGATGCGGACCTGCTGGAGAAGATCAAGGAGCGCATCAGAAATCTCCACGTTGATGCCCTGACCATGAACCAGGAAAGTCTGGCCGAGTGCATCTATCCCCATAAATGGTACAATCCTTTTCCCAAGTTCAAATTCTCAGAGCGGCCGGACACAGCGGCGGCCTGCATCCTGGAAGGAAATATCGTGATCCTGGTGGACAATTCTCCTGCGGCCATGATCCTTCCGTCATCGGTGTTTGACATCATCGAGGAGGCGGATGACTATTACTTCCCGCCTATTACTGGAACCTATCTGCGGCTGTCCCGGATGGCTACCGCCGTCTTAAGCCTGCTGCTGACCCCTACCTGGCTGATGCTGATGATGAATCCCCAGTGGATTCCCGGGGGCATGGAGTTTATCAAGCTGTCGGATCCTTCTTATGTGCCGCTGATCTACCAGCTGCTGATCCTGGAGTTCGCCATTGACGGCCTGAGGCTGGCTGCCATCAATACGCCCAATATGCTGACTACGCCTTTAAGTGTCATCGCGGGTATCGTGCTGGGAGAGTATTCGGTGAAGTCCGGATGGTTCAACAGTGAGACTATGCTGTATATGGCTTTTGTAACCATTGCCAACTACAGCCAGTCCAGCTTTGAGCTGGGGTATGCCCTGAAATTCATGCGTGTGCTGATCCTGATCCTGACAGCCCTGTGGAGCGGCTGGGGATATCTGGCAGGAATCGTGCTGTCGGTTTGTGCCATCGTATTTAATAAGACTATTGCGGGGAAAAGTTATATATATCCGCTGATTCCCTTTAAATTCAGTGAATTGAAAAAAAGATTTTTGCGGGGAAGGCTGCCGATGGAGGAGAAGTAGGGCAGGCGTCCGCCCGATGTGGAAAACTGGACAAAAACAGTCTTACAAGCAAGCTTGACGTCTGTTTTTGTCCAGTTTTTCCCGTCCTGTGAACTGTAACCTGTTTTCTGTTATTTCGTAACCGTTCAGATATTCCCTGTTATGTTATGTCTCTGTGACTGAACCGGTAAAAAGGATATCCCGGTTGATAGTTTCGTAAAAAATCTTTCGGATCTTATCTGGATCAGAGGTCTGCCCCAGGATCCACATGAGCTTGGTAACGGCGGCTTCCAGGGTCATGTCGTAGGTTTCCAGGAGGCCGAAATCCCGCTTGATGGTCTTGCCTACCTCGTAGACAGACATGTTGCTGCCTTCGTTGGTGACCTGGGTAGCCATGACAATGACCCTGCCTGCGTCCACCCAGCGTTTGATTGCCTGGTGAAAATCGTCGCCGTCGTAGGTGGGCAGACCGCCGACACCGAAGGATTCAATGATGACAGCGTCATTGTGCTCTGCCAGATAGTCCAGAACCCCGGACTGCATGGATGGGATCAGTTTCAGGAGGGCCACACGGGGATTAAGGTGGTTGCTGAAGGTTACGGGCTTGTCCTGAAGCTGTTTGTCGTCCAGGTAAAAAATAATGTGTCCGTCCTGGATGGTGGCTATATAAGGGAAGTTGATACTGGAAAATGCATTGTAGCTCTTGGTCCTCTCTTTCTTCCCGCGGGTTCCGGCAATCACCTTGCCGTCAAAGACTATGGTGACGCCGTGAGCCTTGTGGCAGCTGGCAAAGCGCAGACTGTCCAGAAGATTGGTTTTGGCATCGGTGATCTCCAAGTCAATGGGCTTCTGGGCGCCGGTGATGACCACCGGCTTTTTAGAGTTCTGGACCAGGTAGGAGATGGCGGCCGCGGTGTAGGCCATGGTGTCTGTGCCGTGGCAGATCACGAAGCCGTCATATTGCGTGTAATGCTCTCTGATAGCAGCTGCAATCCGGAGCCAGTGTCCGGGCTGCATGTTGGTGCTGTCGATATTGAACAGCTGCAGGGCGTCTATATGGCAGAACTGTCTGGCAGCGGGTACATATTCCAGAAGCTGGTCTGAGGTGATCAGGGGTGTCAGACCATTGTCGCCCCTCTGTGAGGCTATGGTGCCGCCAGTAGCTATCATGAGAATCTTTTTCATGGGGCAGTCTCCTTTTCCAGGTGTTTTGTCTTATTCAATCTTCCCAAGCCCCGGATAATACCGGAACAGAACCTTGGCCACGATCTTCTTGCGCTTCACATACGTGTTCGTCCAGCGTCTGGCGTCGGCGGAGTAGTTCCGGTTGTCTCCCAGCATGAAATAGCTGTCCTCCGGCACCTCGAAGTGCATGGGCGGCTCCGGTACCATGGGTTCCCGGATATAGTCCTCCTCCAGAGGAGTGGGAGAACCGTTGAGATAGACCTTCCCGTCCACGATATCCACCGTATCTCCCGGCAGGCCTATGATCCGCTTTACATAGTAGATCTTCTCATTGTCCGGAAAATGGAAGATAACAATATCTCCCCGCTCCGGACTCTCCAACAGATAAGACAGGCGGGATCCGATCACCCGGTCACCGGTCATGATGGTATTCTCCATAGAACCGCTGGGAACCTGGCTGTTGGCTATGATAAAAGTATTCAGCACAAAGGCGATCACTGCCGCAGAAAGGATGATCTTAACCCACTCCCACAGCTCCTTCTTCCAGCTGCCCTTTGGTTTCTGCTCCGGGATCTTCCAGCCATCGTCAGCATCTGGGGCCGGAGCTATTTCCGAATCGTCTCCCCGGTGCCATCCCGGTACACCGGACTGGCTTCCTGCACCGGCATTCTGCCCCGGCACGCCGGACCCGGTTCCTATAGCGGCCCCCTGCCCTGGTGACCGGCTGTCTGCGGCCCCCAGACCCGGGCCATCCTGGGATGTCCCTGCCATCTCTCCGTTCTTCTCTTCCTTCTCGTCTATATTCATCTGGTCTTTCCTTCTTAATCTTTCCAAAAATCGTAAAACTATTTTTATTTACTGATCCTGACCGGAATCCCCCTATGGCCCTGCCGGTATTTCCGGCGCCGGCTGCCTTACTCCTGCCCTCTGTACCTTGCCAGCAGCTTATTGATCCTGAGAGTCGGATTCAGCAGATCGCTCAGGGAATCGTCATGATTCAGGTTATCAATGATCAGGGCAATATATTTGCTCATATCCACATTTATATAATACGGGCGGGCCAGCAGCTCTGGTGTCTGGTATACCAGATTTGTGGTCAGGATCCGGTCAATGAGTCCATTGCTGTAATACTCATCAAATTTGGACAAGCCATTGGTAAACAGACCAAAGGTGGAACAGATAAACACCTTCCGGGCCTTTCTGCGCTTCAGCTCCTTGGCTACATCCAGCATGCTCTCGCCGGAGGAGATCATGTCATCAATAATCAGCACGTCCTTATTCTCCACACTGCTGCCCAGGAATTCATGGGCCACAATGGGATTGCGGCCATTGACTATCCGGGTATAATCCCTGCGCTTGTAGAACATCCCCATATCCAGCCCCAGTACATTGGCAAAATACACCGCACGGTTCATGCCGCCCTCATCCGGGCTGATGACCATCATGTGGTCCGCGTCGATCTGCAGGCTGGTCTCTGCCTTCAGCAGGTACTTGATAAACTGGTAGGTACACTGAACCGTCTCAAAGCCCCTGAGGGGAATGGCATTCTGAACCCGGGGATCATGGGCATCAAAGGTGATGATATTCTCCACTCCCATCCGGGTCAGCTCCTGCAGCGCCAGGGCGCAGTCTAAGGACTCCCGGTTGGAACGCTTGTGCTGGCGGCTCTCATATAAAAAGGGCATAATCACATTGATCCGGCGCGCCTTGCCTGCTGCCGCCGCGATCACCCGCTTCAGATCCTGGAAATGGTCATCCGGAGACATATGGTTCTTCATGCCGCACACAGTGTAGGTCAGATTGTAGTTGCAGACATCTACCATGATATACAGATCGTCACCGCGCACCGATGACTCGATGGTACCTTTGCCCTCACCGGAACCGAACCGCGGGGTCCTGGCCTCCACAATATAGCTGTCTCTCTGGTATCCGGCAAATGCTATTGTGGATTTGTGCTCACTCTCCCGCTCTTGTCTCCATTCTACCAGCCACCGGTCCACCTTCCGGCCCAGCTCCGTACAGCTGGCCAGGGGAATCAGTCCCAGAGGGCCCACAGGAATCGTCTCAATCGTCTTCTCTTGGTAAATCATCGTCATCCTCCATTGTTCTTTTGTGATAGCCCCTCAGGCCGCCCCTGAATTGCTACCTGACTACAGCATTACCACACCGGAGCAGACTGTTATACCCCGGCTTTTTCGTAACAGTTCCGACACCCATTGAACTGTTATGCTTTTTCTTTATATCATCCCAGCCAGTTCCCGTCAAGTATTTATCCCGTTTTTCATAAGCCGTATATCCGGCCCGTATAAGGGGATAGTAGTATAATGACTCATGATCCGGGAGGTCACCCGGTCCGAATAAGTATCCCGCAGCATCCCCATGGACAGATTGGTGGAGATCACGGTTCCGTGCCCGCGGCTGATCCGTTCATTGATGCAGTAGAACAGCTGGGACGAGACGAAAGCATTGTTCAGTTCTGTGCCCAGGTCATCGATGATCAGCATGTCACAGTCCAGAATATAGTGGTAGGTATCTCCCACCCCTTCCTCTGCCTCCCGCCCAAACCGGTAACGGGAAAGCACCTCAAAAAGATCCTGGGAGGACAGATAGATCACGGATTTGTACCTCTCAATGAGACATCTGGCGATACAGTTGGTCAGGAAGGTCTTGCCTACTCCCGTAGAGCCGGTGAACAGAATATTCTTCCCCCGGTCCGGGAAATGCTCCGCGAAATCCCGGCACTGGCGGATCACCAGCTTCATGTACTCCAGCTCCGACACGCCGATCCCCGGAACCACATGGCTGTCATCATAGTATGTGTAGGAAAGTGTCTCAAAATTCTCCCGTTCCAGGACCTCCCGGATATTGGACTGGGCATACAGGACGCTTATTCTTGCCTGCTCGAAACAGTGGCAGTGCTTCCCGTCCACATAGCCTGTATCCTTACAGTCCGGACAGCGGTAACGCAGCTCCATGTAGTCCTCCGGAAATCCCGCCGCCGCCAGAAGAATCCGCTTCTGCTCCCGGATATCCTCCAGCTCCTCCCTGAGCGTATGGCGCGCTCCCGCATCCCCTCCCAGAATCCTCCGGGCGCAGGCGGCTGCCCGTGCCCCGGTGTCCACATCCAGCTCCTGTATCTGGGGGATCCGTTCATAAACCCGGGCGATCCGCGCCTCCTGGTCATGACGGTTTCTCACCTGCTGCTGCTCATACTCCCGCATGATTGCATTGTACTGGGAATTACTCAGTGCCATTGTTTTTCTCCTTCTCTCTTCTGATTGTCCCCAAAGCCGCTGCCATCAGCAGGTCTATTTCCCTCCGATCCAGGACTTTACCTGGTCTAAGACCATGGAGTCATAGTCTGTATCCCTCTGTTCAAAGTTGTGAAACTGGTTTGCCTTTGCCTTCACCGGCTGGGCAGTCCGCCTGTTCTGGCGTTTCTGGTCCAGGGCGCTTACATCTGTCAGATTCCTGACCCCTGCCTTCTTCCACTCGGACAAGATCTTATCCGCGTAGCGGAAGCTGGGGGAGTGGGTAGCCTCCAGGGTCCGGTTGCAGGCCTCTATGACCAGCTCCCTGGTAAACCCATAGGTACTGAACCACCGGGAGATCATCTGCTTCTCCGAATCCCCCGGTCTCCGGTCCGACAGCCCAAAGGCCCGCATAACCGCAAAGGAATCCTTGGTGAATCCGCTGGCATAGGCCTTGGCCTCCTCCACGGTTCTCAGCCCTTTTTCATGCCAGTTGAGGCCTACAGTCTCTATGTAGCGGATACTGGTGTGGCCCCCCTGTACACAATGCTCCACCAGATACTCCAGAAGCTCCTGGGACATGTGAAGCCCGTCGTACAAGTAGGCGAACACCTCACACTCCCGGGGAGTAAATGCTTTATTCATATATTTCTGGGCAATATACAGAAGCTGGGCAAAATCCTCATCCTCCGACAGCCGGTTCACCTGCTCCTGACTGTAGACCGGCCGGGACGCCTGCTGGGATGGTTTCCTGACAGATACACCGGCGGCAGGCACCGTATCTGCTCCCGGCTGGACAGATTTTTGTGTTCCGGATACCTGGACAGCTTCCCTTCCTTCCAGACGGCCCGGAACACGGGCAATGACCTGCCCTGCCTCTTCTTCCGTCCGCCGGTCAGGCCGTTCTCTACCTGCTCCCGGGCTGTCATCCTGCTGTCCGGCCCGTCTGTTCCCGGTGTCCGTCTCTGCAATCTTCCACAGGTCGTCCAGCGCGACGCCCCGGGTGGATGGCACATCCCGGAACTTTGTGCTGTCCCTGCCCTCCTTGTCCCTCTGCCTGGTTTTGCTGCTGCCGTTCCCTGCCTCTTTAGGGGGCTGCCCGGAATCTTCCACCAGGGCACCCATCTGCTCCCAGTACCGCAGGGCACGTCTTACATCCGCCTCCGTGTGGTTCAGGGCATCAGCAATGCTGCCGATCTCCGGCTTCTCTGTCTGGTGGCGCAGAAGGTACAGATATACCTTCAGATATTCTCCTGGTGCGTCCGGCATCAGCTGGTCAATAAAAACGTTATCAATTATGGTCCCCCTTACCTGGAACCTGCAAACCATCTCCATATATCCTCACCCTCTCTGTTGCATATGAAAACTGATGCGTTCTCCCTGACAGGTTCTGAAATCATTCCTACCGCCCGTTCCGCTGGGCCTCTCTTCTTGCCCCCGAAAATGCACCGGGGACAAGAAGCTCGGGGCGCTTGGCCCATGTCAGAACTCATGCCAGAGGTCTTATGCAAACAAATTCGGTTTGCAACGTCCTCTGGCCCGAGCTCTGACGCCCATCTCGGGGTTTTCCCTTCCGCCCGTTCCGCTGGGCCTCTCTTCTTGCCCCCGATAATGCACCGGGGACAAGAAGCTCGGGGCGTTCCGCCCATGTCAGAACTCATGCCAGAGGTCTTATGCAAACAAATTCGGTTTGCAACGTCCTCTGGCCCGAGCTCTGACGCCCATCTCGGGGTTTTCCCTTCCGCCCGTTCCGCTGGGCCTCTCTTCTTGCCCCCGATAATGCACCGGGGACAAGAAGCTCGGGGCGTTCCGCCCATGTCAGAACTCATGCCAGAGGTCTTATGCAAACAAATTCGGTTTGCAACGTCCTCTGGCCCGAGCTCTGACGCCCATCGGAACTGGTTTCCTCTATCTTAACACATCCTTTTTCAAAAGGAAATAGCTTCATTCATCCACAAAAACGGGTGTTCGGGCTGTGGATATTGTGGATAACTTTGCTGCATATTCTGGTATATTTTGTCATATACCGGGCTTGTCCCCTATAAAATCAGAGTTTCTGGGATTTTCTCCCTGAATCTTATGTAAATCAAAAAATCCACACAGCTTCCCACACACAAATGGTGGAAAACTATGTGGATAATGTGGATAACTTACCGGCCAAGGAGCCTTTCCCCAACTTTTACAATGTCTCCGGCCCCCATAGTTATCAACAAATCGCCTGTGGAACAATTTTTTAAAATAAATGTTTCAATTTCGTCAAAATTTGGAAAATAATGGACGCTGCCCCCAAGCTTTGTAATCCGTGCCGCAATGTCACGGGAGCTGACCCCCAGGGTATCGGTTTCACGGGCCGGATAGATGTCCGCCAGAATCACCTCATCCGCCAGAACCAGCGCCTGGGCAAACTCATCCAGGAATGCCCTGGTCCTGCTGTAGGTGTGGGGCTGGAACACGCACCAGACCTTCTTATGGGGATAAGTGGCCGCGGTCTTTAAGGTAGCCTCGATCTCATGGGGATGATGGGCATAATCATCGATCACTGTTACCCCACCGATCTCCCCCTTCTTCTCAAACCGGCGCTCTGTACCGGTAAAGCCGGCCAGTCCGGCCTTCACCGCCTCCCAGGGCACACCCAGGGCATCAGCCGCCGCCACAGCCGCCAGGGCATTATAGACATTGTGCTCGCCAGGCACACCCAGAGACAGCTCTCCCACCGGCTCTCCATTTTTTAATAAGGTAAATGCCGGTCTTGCCCAGGCATCCCAGGTGATCTCTCCCGCGCTGTAATCGCTGTCCACCGACCGTCCCACCGTCACCACGGGGCAGGGCAGATCCCGGCACAATTCCTCATAATCCGGGATATCCGAATTGATCACCAGAAGCCCCTCCGGCCCCAGCTTCTGGGCAAACAGCCGGAAGGAACGACGGATATCCTCCAGATCCTTAAAAAAGTCCAGATGATCCTCCTCCACATTGAGAATCACCTCTATAGTGGGGAAGAAACACAGAAAGCTGTTGGTATACTCGCAGGCCTCGGTCACAAACAGCTCCGGACCGCCCACCCGGATATTCCCCCCAATGGAGTGGAGAATCCCGCCCACAGAAATGGTTGGATCCAGATCCGCTGCCAGAAGGATCTCCGTGAGCATGGACGTGGTAGTGGTCTTCCCATGTGTGCCCGCCACTGCCACCGCATGCCGGTAATTCTTCATCATCTGTCCCAGAAGCTCCGCCCTGCTCAGCATGGGAAGCTGCCGGCGCACCGCCTCCTGGTACTCTGGATTGTCCGGGTGAACCGCCGCCGTGTACACCACCACATCCAGCCCATCCACAATATTATCCGCCCGCTGGCCATAATAAATCCTGGCTCCGTCCGCCTCCAGCTGCTTTGTAAGACTGCTCTCATGGGCATCAGATCCGCTGACCGTAAAACCCTCCTGTATCAGAATCTCTGCCAGCCCACTCATACTAATCCCCCCAATCCCGATAAAATGAACGGACTGGGGCCTATCAAAATCTATCTGGTACATGCTGATCTCCACCTTATATTTATTTTATACGACTATGTACCCTTTATTGTATATCCTTTTTTACTTCTTTTCCATAAGAAAATCAATGTTTTCTACATATTTTTACAGTTTTTATACCGTTTTTGAAAAATATGTATTATAATCGTAGCAGTTCCATAACAGTTCAGACAAGTCTGCGCCTTCACCGCAGCAGCCGCGGACATACGGCCATCACGGAACCATTCCACATAGCCGTACACCGCAGCAGGGGGCATCTGGGCTGTTACCTGCAATGCCCCACATCTACACCAAAACATGAGGTACCTGAAATGAAAATACTAAAAATCATCCGCGCCTTCCTGAAAGGCATCCTCACCCTTGTGGTCAGCATCATCGGCATGGCAGGCTGGCTGGTTCAGGGAATACTGCAGGTTCTGGTTCTCTCCCTGATCCTGGGTGTGACTACAGCCGTCCTGCTCTATACCCGTGTAAAACCGGACCTGGAATACTGCCGGGAAGTGGCCTATGACAAGCTGGCCCAGATGAACCGGCAGGATTTCCGTATGCTGTCCGACACAGAGGTCTACGACAAGGACAAGAATCTGGTGGGCCTGATTAACGCAGGCCACTACGAATATGTCCCCATCGGAAAAATCAGCCTCAACATCCAGAACGCCTATATCGCCCAGGAGGACCGGCGTTTCAAAAGCCACACCGGCGTGGACTGGATCGCCACCACCCGGGCCGCCCTTGCCCTGGTGAAAAACAGGGGCGCCATCACCCAGGGCGGCAGCACCATCACCCAGCAGGTAGTCAAGAACACCTTCCTGACCCAGGAAAAAAGCTTTACACGCAAGGTAGTAGAGATCCTTCTGGCACCAGAGGTTGAAAAGAAATACTCCAAAGCCGACATTATGGAGTTCTACTGCAACACAAACTTCTACGGCCACCACTGCTATGGGGTCCAGGCTGCCAGCCGTTACTACTTCGGCAAGGACGCCGCCTACCTGACTGTTCCGGAGGCCGCTGTCCTGGTGGGCATCAGCAACAGCCCCACCACCTATGACCCGGTACGCAACCCCCAGGCCTCCCTGGAAAAACGCAATGATGTACTACATAGTATGTATCAGCAGGAGTATTTGACGAAGGAAGATTACGATACCTACCGCAAACAGCCCCTGAACATCGTCCAGGAAGAATCCGAAGGCACGGACGAACGTTACCAGTGCAGCTACGCCATCCACTGCGCTGCCTTAGAGCTGATGAAGCTGGACGGCTTCCAGTTCCAGTACACCTTTGAGGACAAGGACGACTACACCGCCTACACCAGCCGTTTTCAGACTCTTTATAATGAGAAAAATGACTCCATCCGGGCAGGCGGCTACAAGATCTATACCTCCCTGGACTCCTCCCTGCAGGAGCTTTTGCAGGAACAGCTGGACGCCGGCCTCTCCTCCTTCACGGAGCTCCAGGATAATGGCAAGTATGCCCTCCAGGGAGCCGGGGTCATTGTAGACAACCAGACCAACTATGTAGCAGCCATCGTAGGCGGCCGGGGAGCAGATGATCCCTTCAACAGAGCTTACCTAAGCGCCCGACAGCCGGGAAGCACCATCAAGCCCCTGATCGACTACGCGCCGGCCTTTGACACCGGCGAATACTGGCCCGCCCGCATGATAGACGACCACCAGTGGGAAGGCGGCCCGCGCAACAGCGGCGGCAGCTACCACGGCATGGTCACCGTAAGAACGGCTCTCAGCAGCAGCTACAACACTGTAGCATGGCAGATCCTTGAGGACATTGGCATCAATTTCGGCCTGGACTACTTAGGCCAGATGGAATTCCAGCGGATCACCTATGTGGACAATGATGTACCTTCCTTAAGCATCGGCGGCTTCACCAACGGCCTGCGGGTGGTGGACATGGCCAAAGGCTACAGCACCCTTGCCAACGGCGGCATCTACAACGACCACACCTGTATCCTGAAAATCGAGCACGAGCAGCAGGGCAATCTGACCAAGGACATGAAGCCCCACGCCAGACAGGTATACCAGGAAGATTCCGCTTACATGGTCACCGATATTCTCAAGGATACCCTGACCAAGGGTACCGGCCGGGGTCTGGCCCTGTCCGGCCAGATGCCCTGTGCCGGCAAGACCGGCACCACCAACAGCAGCAAGGACACCTGGTTCTGCGGCTACACACGTTACTACACCACCGCGATCTGGGTGGGCTACGACATTCCACGGGCTATGCCCGGCGTCTTTGGCAGTACTTATGCCGGACGGATCTGGAAGCAGGTCATGGAGCCTCTCCACGCTGGTCTGGAACCCTGGGACTGGGAGAAACCGGAGACCGTGGAAATGCAGCGGGACGAAAAAAGCGGTATCACCGACCTGGCCAGCGTCACCGGCCAGATCCGCGCCCAGCAGAATCTTCACGACAAGGAACAGCGCCGGATGGAGGAAGAGCTTGACGCCCAGGTGCTGGCATTTGAACAGAAGACCATTGAGACCGTGGAGGACACCTACTGGGTGAAGCAGCAGTACCAGTCCATGATCACCAGGCTGAATCTTATGGACGAAGGTGAGAAACGGGGCGAGCTGTTGTCACGGGTGGACGCCCGGTACCAGGAGTTCTCCGGCACCATCCGCCAGATGCAGCAGACCATCGCCCTCTACGAGCAGCAGAAGGCCAGGGAAGCCGCTGCCGCCCAGGCACGGGCCGAGGAAGCTGCCGTAAAGCAGCGGGCTGCCCTGGAGGTGGAGACCCGCAAGAACACCTTCCTCTCTGCCCTTCAGGATCTGGAAGCCCTCCAGTACCAGGTTCCCAATGCCGCCCAGATGGTGCAGGATACCATCAACAAGCTGTCCCTGGTGCGTACCTACGCCGAGGCCGCTACCTACACCCAGCGGCTCAATGACGCCATCACCCGTATCTCCACCCTGCCCACAGAGGAGGAATGGAACAGGCAGCAGGCCAATGTCCAGGCCCGTGAGGACTCCCAGAATGCCGCCGAGCAGACCCGGATCGCCCAGGAGCAGCAGAAGCTCTTAAATGTCCTTTATCTGGAACAGCGCAAATGGTCTGCCAGTGCCGGCGGTCTGGCAGGCCCCTCCCCGGTGATCACCTCCGGAGGCAGCAGCGGAGGCCCCGGAGCAGCAGGCGATAGTGAGAGCGTAACCGATACCAACCCTTCAGATACCCCCTGAACTGTTCCATAGGAGAGACACCCACATGAATACAAAGACAACACAGACTACTCCAGGAAAAACCGGTTCCGGCCAGACTACTGCCGGCAAGGTGAAAGACGACGAGGCCGCCAATATTCCCGGACTGGTCACCTCTTTAGCAGAAACAGAAAAAAAGACCAAAAAGCCAAAGAAGAAAAAGTGCAGGCCCAGCCTCAAGGTCTTCACCCCCCAGCCCCCGGATGCATCCGTCCACCAGTGGTTCTTCACCCTGATGTGCATGAATATCCCCATAATCGGATGGTTCTACCTGGTTTATCTGGCCTTTAATAAAAAGAATACCAGCCGGAGGAACTTTGCAAGAGCTTATATGTTCTACAAGCTTCTGTTCCTTCTGCTGGCAGCAGCAATCCTTGGCGCCCTGGTCTATATCGGAATGGAGATCGCGGACCAGTTGCTTGCTTATATGGAGATGCTGTAAAAAAGATGGCCATTCAGGGCTATCTGAACTGGTACAAAAACAGAGCCAGGAACCTGCTTTTTCGGTTTCCTGGCTCACAAATTCTGTTCTATACATTTCGTTCTGCTTTCATTAACCTATACGCGCCTCCCTCACGGCCAGCTCCCAGGCCAGGGCGCAGCTTTCCTCCAGCTCCTCCAGATTATAGAACGCATCCATGACCGAAGTGCCCCCCACCAGCGCCCCGTGGCGTTTAAGCAGGTAGGCAGGGCTTTTGCACGCCAGAACCCGCTCCTTTAGTGCCTGGAACAGCTCTCTGGAACCAGGGGTGTAATACTCTACCAGCCCTGCCCTCCCCACCCGCATTTTCAGATAAGGGGTGTGCTCCGGAACGCAGTCATTGGGGTCCAGATGTTCCATGATGCTCCACAGCACACCGTATCTTCCGTGGATATGAATCACTGCCTGCACCCCGGGACAATAGCGATACATGGCCAGGTGGGCCGGCCATTCCTTGCTGGGCACCCTGCCCGCCAGATGCTCCCCTGCCAGGGAAATCTCCGAAAAATCATCTTCCTTCAGGTTCCCGAAGCAGGTGCCGCTGGCCGTGACAAACATCCGCTCTCCCAGCAAAAAGCTCATATTTGCCGATGCACCAGAGGTCCGGTTCCGCATAAACAGCAGATGGGCTGCTTCCACGCTCTGCCGGATACAGTCCTTGTGTTCCATTCAGCATATCGCCTCCTTTGCTTCCTCAAAAAACCGCTCCCCACCGAAATTCCCCGACTTCAATACCAGCCGCACCCTTCTGTCCTCCACCGGAACCAGAATCGGCACCCCTGGCGCAATACTGTCTCCCACATAAAAAGCCTGGTAACCCAGGGCCTTTGTCACGGCTCCCGAGGTCTCTCCGCCAGCCACCACTATCCCCTCACATTCACAATCCCTTCCATATAAAGCCAGCTGGGAAAATGCCCGGTCAAGAACGGACGACAGCTCTGCCTGATTCTGTTGCCGGCCCTCTGCCTGGTTCTTCGCCTGCCCCCTTTCGTCTCCATCTCCGGCGGCCAGGGCGCTGTAGACCAGCAATTGCCCGTCCATATCACCAATCCGTTTCTTTGCCTGGTCCAGGACTGAAAAATCCTCCAGAAGCTGCTGGGGATCGATCCGCAGACAGCTTCCTCCCGCCCGCTTCCATGCCTCAATCTGCTGTCTGGTGGCCCTGGAACAGCTTCCTGCCAGAATCAGCACCTTCTTCTGCCTCTGGCCCGTTTTATTCTCCGCCGTTTTCCATGATACCGTTTCCGGTGACGGCCCGCCGCCCTTCTTTTCCACATGGTACGCCGCAAGAGCTTCGCAAAGTCCGCTACCGCCGGTCAGAAGCCCCAGTGCCCCGAACTGTCTGACGATTGCCCGCCCGTCCTGCTGTGTCTCATAGTCAGGGATCAGATAGTAGTGCCGCTGATTCCCTTTTCCGGCAGCCGGCTCCTGCTCCCCTTTTGCAAGCCCCGCAAAGTCTGTCCTGGTCTCGTAGCAGGGATACTCACTCTGGCTTTCCATCAGGTCCCGGATTCTGCTTTTCTTCATGGGATTCACCGGATGGTGCCTCATGGGGCTTTCTGCCAGAGGGACCTTGTCCACATACAGAATGCCATCCTTTACGGTTCTCCCGTTGGAAGGCATGGATGGGCAAAGCAGGGTAAACTGCTGGCCCGACCACTCGAGCAGCCGGTCGCAGACCGGGCCGATATTTCCTTTCTCCGTGGAATCAAAGGTGGAACAATATTTTACATAAATTTGCTCTGCTCCTGCTTCCTTAAGCCACCGGGCTGCCTTAAAGCTCTGGTCCACCGCTTCCCTGGGCGGCAGAGCCCTGGACTTCAGGGCAATCACCACCCCATTTACATCATCCGCAAATCCGCCCTTCCCCCGGTTTTCAGGTATTCCGCTGACCAGGACCACCTCCATGCCTCCCTTTTGCAGAAAAGAAGCCGCATCGGCTGCGCCGGTAAAGTCGTCTGCAATACATCCAAAATACATGCCGGTCCCTCCTTGTATCAGAGCGTGTTTAAAATTGCTTTCCGGCAGCTGTGCGTTCCGCTTTGCAGGAGATTTGGCCCAAATGAACACGGCATAGTGAGCTGCGTTAAGTGAATTTGGGCCAAATGAAGGGCGCATAGTGGGCTATGTAACCTGAATTTGGCCCAAATATCCCGCAAAGTGGGGCGTGCAGATGCTGGGAATGAATTTTCGAACACACTCTAGAACGCCTTCTGGCTGCTATGTAAATAATGAATCATCTTTTCCGTTACCAGATCCCTGACTCCCCTCCGGCCTTTTTTAAGCACCTCCGCCTCCAGACTGCTGCACCAGGCATCGGTGCCGCGCTCCTCTGCTCCTATGGCTGCCAGGAAGGCCAGCTCCAGATCTGTAGCAATGTTGACCTTGCTGATCCCGCCTCCCTCCATCTCGTAAGATCGGATTACCATCTCCGCCGGCACACCAGAACCTCCGTGAAGCACCAGGTAAGCAGGAATCCTCTTCTTGATCTCCCGAATCAGACCGAACTGGACAGAAGGCTGTTTTACCGTATACACCCCGTGGGCCGTCCCCACCGACACAGCCAGGGCATCCACCCCGGTCCGTTCCACGAACTCCTCAGCCTCCTCCGGCACCGTATACAGCTCCTGGTCGTCAACATCTGTTTCAATCTGGTCATTGGCACCGATCTTTCCCAGCTCTGCCTCCACGTCCACCCCCCATTCATGGGCATATTCCACTACCTTTCTGGTAATGGCCACATTTTCCTCAAAGGGCTTTGCTGAGGCATCGATCATTACCGATTCAAACCCGGCCTCCACTGCCTCACGGATCAACTGGAAATCATAGGTATGGTCCAGATGCAAGGTCACCGGCACCGTGATGCCCAGGGCCTCCTTCTGCCCGAAATATTCCCCGGCAAAGTCCTTTGGCACAATCCCATACCGGACCAGCTCCTTGGAAGAAATCTGCACAATGGCCGGTGACTGGTTTTCCTGGGCTGCCTCCAATATGGGCCGGATCATCTTCTGGTATCTGGGCGAAAAGGAACCCACCGCATACCCTTCCGGTATGGTATGTTTCAGTACTTCTGTCAACTTCATCGTTTTAAGTCCTCCTATATGTTAAAATCACCGGACGCAGTCTTAAGTATTCCTCATAAAGGAATGCATAACGTTTTCCATACCGGATCTCTGGCACGAACCTGCACCGGACCCCCGGATTCCCGCAGATGACGCCGCCTGCGGTCATGACAGCTCCCACCAGTGCTGCCTGCTGGCAGTCCAGAATGGCAATCTCACATCCGGTAACATTTGCCAGAATCTGCATAAGAACCGGATTCCTGGTACATCCGCCGGTGGCTTTTAGAACCCGCGGATACCTTCCGCCTCTGTGTTCCAGCATAAAACGGATTTCAAAAGCAATCCCCTGCAGCACGGAAGCAATCAGGTCCTCCCTCCGGGTGTCCTGGGATAAGCCCAGGAAGGCGCCTCCGGCCTCATGCCGGAACTGGGGCGGACCACTGCCGTTGATATAGGGGTAATAGAGGATTCCTGCTGGCTCCGGCTGCACCGAGCTGTCAAAGACCTCATAACCTGCTCCGGTCTGCTTTAGAATCCAGTCCACCGAGGCTCCCGCAGACTGGACCGATCCCATCCAGGTCATCTGGTACCGGTCCGGATGGCGGCCAAATACATATCCCGAATCATAATCCTCCTGGGTCAGCTGCCCCAGGGGCATGCATCCCATCATTACCCCAGTGGTTCCCAGGGATAGAAATATCTCCCCGTTTTTCTCCGAAATTCCCGCTGCCACTGACGCACACACATGGTCATGACCGGCCACATAGACCCCAATGCCTCTCCATGTACCGGCATAACCGGCGGTAATCTCAGGAAATATATCCGGTGGAAGGCCCCGGCTTTCCAGAAGCCTGGTATCATAGCATTCCTTGTAAATATCGCAGGCATAGGTCCTGGCTGCCAGCGTTATATCCGTCACCATCTTTCCGGTAAGATACCAGGCTGCCAGGGACGCGGCCGGCAGAAACCGGAGATGCTCTACGCTGCCCGTCTGCGCCTTGTAGGCCAGCACCTTATAAAGGGAATATTTATAAGCCCCATGAAGCCCGGTGCGAAAGAACCGCTCCCGGTCTTTCAGACGGTCCGCTTCGGTCAGAAATGCCGCCGAAGCAGGGTCCTGCCAGGGAATCAGGTCCGATACCTGCTGCCCGGTCCTCACATCCACCAGGGCCCCGGCCTCCGCCATGCTGGAAACGCCGATCCCCCTGAGCCTGCCTGTGGACGCCGCCATTTCCACAAATTCCAGAAGCTTCTGCCTCAGCTTCCCTGCATCATACACCTGGCCACCGGCTGTCTGCTTTCGGGGAGTGGACATGGTATACAGCTTCAGAAGACCATATTGCCCGTTACAGACTCCCACCTTGCAGTTAGTAGTTCCGATATCAATGCCAATCCATATTTCCACTGGTTTCGCCCCCATTTCCCGTGTGATATTCCGTCATTTGAAGCTGCTTCAGGCCTGTCTGCATGCTACCGAATATTCCCACAGCCGGCCCTCGGGGAATACTGCCGCTACAGCCTTGTACTGGCTTATGCGCAGCTACAGCAGATACTTTCCCAGGGAATCCACCGCATATACCGGGCTGGTATAGACTCTGCCCCGCAGTTCCTCCCTCAGCAGTCCCGCTGCCTCCGCCATGGAGGCCTGGGCCAGAAAGACCGCTTCCTTCTCTTTCAGGAATGCTTCCATGGCCGCTGCAATCAGTCGGTTCTGCCCCTTCTTATCACCGGAAAGTCCTGCTGCCCAGGCTCCCTCCACTACCTGAAAGTCCAGGTCCATAGAGACATTTTTCCGCTTCAGAATGGCGGCCGATGGCCTTAAGGTGGTTTCCAGGGTTGCCAGAACCCCCACGGAATGGCAACGGCTGGCCAATAAGTCTGTCACTGCGTCGTCGATCCTGATCACCGGAATCTCCAGCCTGCCTGCGGCGTAATCCTGGAATTCCCCCACTGATGAGCAGGCATTGAGGATCACGGCTGCTCCCTGGTCTTGTGCCGCCTTTCCATAGAACAGCATCTTTTCATATATATAACCGATTTTCATTCCATCCTCCATCAGCATGGGCAGGATGGAGTCGTCCAGCCAGTTATACACGGTTACCCCGGGATACGCCTGTTCAATCATCCCTGTCAGCATGGGAACCGTGGCCCTGGCCGTATGCAGTACTGCAACTGTCTTCATTATTTATTCTCCTTACTGCCCCCTACATCAGAAGGTTGGGCAGGAATGTAACAATCTGCGGGAATATGGCCAGCAGAATATCCACTACCAGCAGGGGCAGGATAAAGGGCATAATGGCTGCCACCACATCCCTGATGGATAGTCCGCTGAGCTTGCTCATAATAAACAGAATCATGCCAAATGGCGGTGTGAAAAGGCCGATCATCAGGGTGAGAACCATGACGATTCCAAAGGCCATGGGATCAATCCCCGCCACCTGGTATATGGACAGGAACACCGGCGACAGAATGGTAATGGCAGCCGTAGCCTCCATAAAGCATCCCACAAACATCAGGAAAGCAACCAGGATCAGCCCGATCACCACCGGATTTGTGGAGATTCCCGCAATGGCCCGGGCAATCTCCATGGTAATATTGGACCGTGTGATCATATACCCATAAATCATGGCCATGGAGACAATCACCATAATGGTCCCCGTATCCACGGCAGTCTCCATGATGATCTCCCACAGCCGCTTCCAGGTAATCTCCTTATACACAATGACCGACAGCACCGTGGCATACACGGCGGCAATGGCCGAGGCCTCTGTGGGAGTAAAGAAGCCGCTGGTCATGCCCCCGATGATGATCACCGGTGTCATCAGCGGGAAAAATGCCTGACCAAAGGATTTGACAATCTTCTTTAAGTTAAAGGGAATCCCTTTTGGCATCTGGTGGGCATATGCGTAAATCTCCACTGCCACGGCCAGCCCCAGGGCCATAAGGATTCCGGGGACAATGCCGGCAATCAGAAGCTTTCCGATGGAGGTGCTGGTCATCATCCCATAGATAACCAGGGGCACACTGGGTGGTATGATGGGCCCGATGGCGGAAGATGCAGAAGTAACGGCCACGGAAAATTTCTTGGGATATCCAGCGTCTTCCATGGCCTTCAGCTCCACTGCGCCCAGGCCTGCCGCATCGGAAACCGCAGTTCCCGTCATACCGGCAAAGATCACGGAAGCCAGAATATTCACATGGCCCAGGCCGCCCCGAAGCCACCCTACCGTATGTTCACAGAAGGTAAAAATCCTTCTGGTAATCCCTCCCGTATTCATCACCTTTCCCGCATAGAGGAAAAATGGCACCGAAAGCAGTAGAAAATTGTTGACTCCCGCCACGGACTTCTGGGCCAGGATTCCGCAGTTCATAAAGAACCCGGGGCCCCGTTCCACCAGACTTAAAAGCGCCGAGGTGCCGCCCATGGCAAATGCGGCGGGAATTCCCAGCACAAAAAGCACAACCAGAACCACCAGATATGCAGCACCCATAAGCTCACCTCCTTCCTACCAGCAGATGCCCGGTAAAGACTGCCAGCATAACCGCAAAGCTGAAAATCAGCGGAACATATAGGAATCCATTGCTCAGCCATGGCACAGTCGCAAAGGTGGTGGGCCAGACTGTACGGAACATCTGGATGCCTGACAAAAGCATAATTGCCGAGAACAGCACATTAAATACAAGGATGATTTTCTCCACCACTGCCCCCAGAGTCCCTTTCAGAGCCTGGAGCACCGTGTCCACCGCTATCATTTCCCCCTTTATCACACTGACCGCTGCCCCCAGATACACCAGGTAAACAAAAAACAACCGGTTAATCTCCTCTGTCCACGGTACGCCTACTCCCAAAACCGTCCTGCAGAACACCTGCAGCAGTGCCAGGAACAAAATCCATACAAAGCAGACGGCTGCCAGCACTGTGATGATTTTTTCCAGTCTCTTCATGGCTTCCCCTTTCTATTTCCGGTCTGTCCGTCCTGGATCGCTTCCCGTCCGTTCAGAACCTGGTATTGCTAATATTTCTCAATCTCTTCCATGGATGTGACGGTCCAGTCCGTTTCGAACATTTTGGAAATAGCCGGAAGGGCCTTCTGGCGGATTGCCTCTGCATCCGGCTCCGTCACCTGCATGCCCTCGTCCTTTAAGGTCTGGAGCAGTTCCTCTTCTGCCTGGTCGCTGAGTTTTGTGCCCTCTGCCAGCCATTTTTCTGCGCAGGCATCAAAGATTTCCTTCTGCTCCCCTGAAAGACTCTCGTAGAAGCTGCTGTTAGTCAACCACAAGGAGGTGGCATACAGATGGCCGGAAAGGGCAAGCTGGTCCTGGACCTCATACAGCTTGTAGGAGTAGATCTGGTCAAAGGGCCCCTCGGAAGCACTTACCACCCCCATCTGGAGAGAGGTAAACAGCTCGGTCAGGGAGATGGGCACCACCACGGCCCCGATCTCGGTAAATGCGTTGATGAAGGGTGTTGACTGGCCCATACGCATCTTCATGCCCTTTAAATCATCCACGGAATTGATAGGGTCATTGGATGTAATATGGCGGTATCCTCTTCCCATAAGTCCCACAGTGTGGATGCTGTTGCCGGCAAATATCTCCCGTACTCCGTCCCCCAGGGCCCCTTCCCAGGCATGGAAATAATGGTCCTTGTCACGGAATACGAAGGGTGCGTCAAAGAATCCGTATTGGGGAGCCAGGGTTACGATGGGATAGGTACCCATTACAGTCATCTCGATCTCCCCCATCTGGACGGCTTCCAGGGTCTCCTGCTCCCCGCCCATGACACCGGCTGCATAGATGGTTCCTTTCATAGTCCCTCCGCTCTTCTCGGCCAGTTCATCCACAAATCCTTGGGCAGCCTCCAGCATACTGGTATTGGTGTCATAGGGGGATACCAGACGGAACTCCACCAAATCTCCTACCGGTTCCGTGCCTGCTCCCTCTGCCTCACCGGCAGTTTCCTTCTCTTCCGCTGCCGGTGCTTTGGCAGTCTCCTGCTTTGTCTCTGTGGCCGGGGTGCTTCCCCCTGCCGGGCTTCCAGAATTCGATGAACAGCCACCCAGAGCCACAGAAGCTGTCATAACCGCTGCCAATCCCACTGCTAATCCCTTTTTAAACATAGAATACCTCCTCCTTTTGTTGATTGTTGTTTTTAAATGACTGATTTTTTCATCTACCAACAAAATACCACAAAACCAGTCACTCTGTCAATGGGTTTGTGCCATTTTATACAGATTCCCGGCTACTTTCTTATGGTTTATCAACACAGTTTTATCCTCTTCCCGTTTACAAACCCCCGGATTTCGTATATAATTAAGGCCGGGTCTTAAATATTATTGTGGTTTTTTGAACGTTTCTATTCATGATGAGGGGAGAGACGTATGTTTCCGGAGGCAAGAAGAAATTTTATTATAGAAATTCTGTTAAAGAATAAGAAGGCTATGGTTTCCGAACTGGCCAGGACTTTAAAGGTGTCGGAAGAAACCATCCGCCGGGATTTAACCACCCTGGAGAAACAGGGTCTGATCGTCAAGAGCTATGGCGGCGCCATTCTCAAAGGCAACCCCGGCAGCTCCTTTGACATGATTACCGACATCAGCGAGCGGAAGGATACCAACCTGGCCATCAAGGACCAGATCGCTGCATGCGCTGCACAGATGGTCCATGAGGGACAGGCGATTCTTCTTGACGCAGGCTCCACCACCGTGCGCATGATCAAATATCTCAGTCATCTCAAAAGCCTCACCATCATCACCACCAGTATTGATGTGGCCATGGAATGCGCTCCCCACATTCACCAGTGGGAAGTCCTGGTCACCGGAGGCAAGCTGTACAAGTCCTTTAATTTGATCTCCTCCACTACGGCTGCGGAGCTGAAAAGCTACACTGTGGACCTGGCCTTTATGGGCTCCAGCGGCCTGGTCTTAAGCAGCGGCTTTACCTGCTCCGACATATACGAAGCCGAGGCCAAAGAGGCCATGCTTTCCATAGCCAAGAAGAAAATACTCCTTATGGACGAAACCAAGTTCGGCCATAAAGGTATCCGGGTCTTCGCCCCCTTCCACCAGGTGGACACCCTGATCACCTCCGGCAGGGCACCCAAGGAGGCCTTAAAGCTCCTGCAAAAGGCCATTCCCCAGGTAATTGTGTGTGAAAAGTAAAAATATCCAAAAAAACAAGGACCCCATGCCATGGAAAATTTCCCCGCATGTGGTCCCTTTCTTCTTTAATTATCAAACGAAATCCGGAAAACCTATAAAATCATCTGCCGGCCTATTCCTGCGGTTCCCAGACATCGTAACAGTTCAGATATCCCTTGAACCATTACGCAGAATCTACTTGCAAAGCCTCTTAAACTCATCTGCCACAAACTGTACCTTAGTGCCGACTACCACCTGGACGCTGGTCTTGCCTGGGCGGATGACGCCGGAGACACCGGCTGATTTGATCTTCTTCTCGTCTACCAGGGTAGTATCCTTCACCTCCAGGCGGAGCCTGGTAATACAGTTGTCGATGGAGTCTACATTGTCCTTGCCGCCGACACCTTCCAGGATGACGGAAGCCACCTGGGCATAGTTGTCATTGGAAAGAACCGCGTTCATCTCATCCTCCACATCGTCGTCCTCCCGTCCCGGAGTCTTCAGATCCCAGGCCGTAATGGCGAAACGGAACACCACATAGAAGACAGCAAATGCCGCCAGACCCAGGGGAAGAAGCATCCAGGTATTGGCTGCTGCCGGCAGGGACGCGGAGAACAGTGCATCCGTGGCGCCGCCGGAGAAGGAGAACCCGGCCCTGAAGCCTACCAGGGCTACGATCACGGTGAAAATACCGTACAACAGTGCATAGAGCACATACAGAGCCGGAGCCAGGAACATAAATCCGAACTCAAAGGGCTCGGTGACGCCGCAGACAAAGGAACAGACGGCTGCGGAGAACAGAAGGCCAAATGCCACCTTCCGCTTGTTATCCTTTGCACAATGGACCATGGCCAGGGCAGCGCCCGGGACACCAAACATCATGCAGGGGAAGAAACCGGACATATACATACCCAGGGACCAGGTTACATCCGCGGAGGTATCGCCTGCCCAGAAGTGGGACAGATCGCCAAGTCCGATGGTATCAAACCAGAATACGTTGTTCAGTGCATGGTGCAGTCCCGTAGGAATCAGCAGACGGTTCAGGAACGCATAGATACCTGCGCCCACGGCGCCCATCCCTACGATGCCCTGGCCTACAGCGATCAGCACACCGAAGATCACCGGCCACACGAACAGCAGTACCACGGATACCAGGATGGAAACCACACCTGCGATAATGGCCACGCACCGCTTGCCACTGAAGAAGGACAGCCAGTCCGGCAGCTCTGTCTTGTAGAACTTATTGTAGCAGGTGGAGCCTACGATACCGGCGATGATTCCGATAAACGGATTGGCAATCTTGCTAAATGCCAGTGTCTTGTTGACGTCGTCCGCCACGGAAGGCATCATGGTGGTCACCACGCCAGTACTCAGCAGGGTGGTAATCATCAGCCAGGAGGCCAGGGCCGCCAGACCGCCGGTGCCGTCATTGTCCCTGGACATGCCCACACCTACACCGATTACGAACAGCAGGGCCATATTGTCAATCAATGCACCGCCTGCCTTCACCAGGAACAGACCTGTCAGTGCCTTGAAGCCGGTGATATCACCGCCCTGCATGGTCGCCGGACAAAGCAGGTAACCAATGCCCATGAGGATACCACAGATAGGCAGACATGCCACGGGCAGCATCAGCGCCTTGCCCAGTTTTTGAAGAAATTTCATACAAACTACACCTTCCTTCCCAATAATTTTTAAAACAAACTATAAAAAAAACTACTTTCCCATCCAGGCCGAAAAACAAGAAAAAATAAGGGCCATGATTTCACCTTCCCTGGCATGATCGGATGCCTAATGAAATCTGATCCCTCCTTTAGATGAATCCTGCCCTCAATGTTTCCCATTCTGACCCAGATACTCTCCCGACACCCGGAATCTGACCGGTTTCCCGGCGATTCCGTCATCGGTTTGATTGATTACATTTTACCAATATATGGAAATGTTGTCAATAAATATTTTATATTTTATTTATTTTTTATTTATATTTTAATTGTTTATTTATAAGCTTTTGACTTTCTGTAAATTTACTTGTTGTGTTGCTTATATGCTATTATATTCTATTAAGAAAAGTCCGGCCGTCTTTCTACCAGACCATTTCTCCTAGAGTGTGTCTGAAAATTCATTCCCGGCATCTGTGCGCCCCACTTCACGGTATATTTGGCCCAAATTCACTTAACGTAGCCCACTACGCCGCGTTCATTTGGGCCAAATCTCCCACGAAGTGGAGCGCACAGCTACCGAAAAGCAATTTTCAGACACACTCTAATCTCCACCATCCGGAGAGCGGGTGGCATCTGCATAGCTCACTGCCGAGGCCACTATGAAGATAAATAACACAAACAAATCCCCGCCACAAGCGGCGGGGAAACAGATCCTGAGAGATTAAATTTTATTACAGCCCTGCCATATACCGCTTCCTGTCCTTAACCGGAATTTTCATCGCTTCCATGGCCTGCTCGGTGGTCCATTTCATGGATTTCCGGGAAATGTAAATTTATTTCATCACAGATTGGAGGGTTAGGCAACCATAAGATCACTGTCATGAAAATAGCAAATCAGGAATTTTGCAAGCTTCTTTCTCTCTTTTTTCCCATCTGTCCTCCACCATCCTGCCGCCGAAAAAGAAGGAAGCCCACAGCACGAATGCAATAGACTTCCTTCTCGAAAGATATAACGTTTATAGTGCTAAATATCCCACAGTAGACTGCGGGATATTCGACCTTGGGGTATTCACCAGGGTCAGGTATGTCTGACCCCGGTGAACTGCCACTACATAAATCAATATAGATTACTACTTATTCTTTACTGTTCCTCTTCCTTCTTCCTGGTAACCACCGCAAATGCTGCCAGCATCATGCTGGAAAGCATGAGCATCAGAGCTGCGCTTCCGGTCTGACCAGTCTTGGGAAGGGCGGCTAAGGGTACTTCCTCATCGTCAATCAGAGCAAGGATATCGTCGTTGCCCATATCTGGAAGATTTGCTAACGGTACTGCTTCCGGGTCGATGGTCACGGTTCCTGGGCCGCCTGCGGTTCCGCCGCCGGTTCCAGGACTCCGGGTGCTGCTTCCGCCGCCACCGCCGCCACCAGAGCTGCTTCCGCCGCCCTGGGCGCCTGCCGGGATGGAGCCGGTACCGGGTTCCAGTACCTCAACATCTTTTCTGTCAGGCTCATTGGGTGTTACAACGTCCATGTCATTCTTACCTTCGATCTTCACAATATTCTGGAAGCTCCGGTTGAACAAGTCATTTCTGGTTACCTTGTAGACTGTGCGCAGTACTACGGTCTGTCCCGGCTCGAGTCTGTCAATCCTTGCCAGACCAGGTGTTGCTGCATCTACGGTGTAGCCGCAGTTGGCATATTCCACGAAGTATGCTCCTGCCAGCTGCTCCCTGAGGGTGATATCCTTCAGCGGACGGTTTGCACCCGGTTTCATCCTTACAGTGATCTCAAAGGTGGCATCCTCGCCTACGCGGTAGTAGCCTCTTGAGGGAATATTGGTTACTCTCTTTGATGCCTCCCATAAGTTGTTGGGAGTTGCTTCAAAGTATGCCTGGAAGGTAGTATCCTTCAGGTAGCTCTTTCCACGTACAGCATCATCATTTACCAGATTTTCGGAACCATCGTTCCACTGGAGGAAATAATATCCTTCATTTGCCTTCACTGTGGACGGCTGGGTCGGATAAACAGGTGACTCCTCACCCTTCAGGGTAATGACTCCGGTCTCCGGATCCCGCTCGATCTGCTGGATAGTTCCCACCTCGGTGGTTGTTCCGGTCACGGTACCATTTTCCTCAGCCACATAGGTGAAGGTAATCTGGTACTTATCCGGGATACCGTCGCCCAGGTTCTCAGGATCCAGATCCAGATTGGGATTGGCCTTCGGGTCAGACTTGGTATCTGCGCTGTAATAAACATTAACAGTATTCCTGCTGTTGTCAATGCCTATGGTCAGGACATCCGCCTTTACAAAAGCATAGCCATTTATCTTCTGTTTCTCGTTGACACCGTTGATAACTGCGCCAAAGATGGTTGCCTTGGCTTCGCTGGTCTCAATGATTCTGCCGGTATCTTCATCCACATGCCGCACAATATAGGTCTGTGCATCCGGGGTGAAGTGTGCTGTAAAGGTCTTGTTGACTGCAAATCTCTCCCTTGTCAGGGCCGGATCATCCTTGTACTCATTGCCAGCCTCATCGGTCCACTTGTCAAAGTGGTAGCCGGTCTCGGTACCTATGGTGGACGGCTGTGTCGGATTAGCCGGGGTCACTGTGCCTACAGAAGTGATGGTGCCTTCTGCATCCCTTCTGATCTCCTGGATGGTCTTCACTTCGCTGGTGGTTCCGGTTACTGTGCCATGGGCATTCGCTTCCGCCTGGTAGGTGAAGGTTACCTGGTATTTGTCCGGGATGCCATCGCCGGGGTTCTCAGGAGTCGGGTCCGGGTTCTCCGTCAGGTCAGACTTGCTGTCGGTACTGTAGAGAACGTTGATGATATTGGCCTTGTTATCAGATCCCACCTTTATATTATTTGCTTTTACAAATGTATACTCCGGAATCTCAATTCTCTTGCTGGCACCACGAACCTCTTCGTCATAAACTGCACTGTAAGCCACTTCTTTTGCAAGTTCTTTGTTGGTACCTTCTTCAAGGAAGCGGACCGTGTATTCCTGGGCATTTGCCTTGAAATAAGCGGTGAAGGTCTTATCCACATCGTAAGCCTTTGCCCTCAGTGCGTCGTCACTCAGGAATTCATCTTTCCCATCATTCCATTTTTCAAAGCTGTATCCGTCTTTTGGATCACCCTCTACTTTGGACGGCTGGGTTGGATGAGCTTGTGTCTTTTCCCCTACGCTGGTAATGACCAGTGTGTCAGGATCCCTGGTAATCTCCTGTATCGTCTTTACCTCGCTGGTGGTTCCGGTCACTGTACCATGGGCATTCTCTGCCGCCTGGTAGGTGAAGGTGATCTGGTACTTATCCGGGATGCCATCGGTTCCGCCAGGATTCGGTTTGCCCGGGTCTGGAGTTCCGGCATTGTCCACGCTATAGTATACTTTGACGATATTGGCTGCATCGTTCTCAGTAACTGTTTCAGGACCATCAATTCTTTCAAATGTATAAATGTTTTCGTCGTCTGCAAAAGAGGTTTCAATTCTTCCGGTTGCATATGGAATCTTAGTTCCATAGGTTGCTTTATGATCTACGATAACCTTTCCGTCTTCATCCTCTCTGTAACCTTTCCACTTATCTGCATTTTCATAGAAATAGTGGATCTCATAGGACCGGTCACCCTGGATTTCAAAATGGGCTACGTAGGTTGCCTCCTCATAAATGCCGGTTTCTGCATTCTTAGCCGGAGTAAAGTTTGTATCTGTGGACACATAAGTTGCGCTTTCTGTGCCATCGTCCAGCAGACGTTTCCAGCCACTGAAGTAGTATCCGGTATCCGCTACTGCTGTGGAACCTGCGGGAGTTCCGCTGGCCGGTTTCAGGCTATTAGTGGCGCTCTCTTCAGGATTTGCTGTGCTTGTGGCAGAAGCTGTTACTCCACCATGGCGTACTTCCTTCTGCTCCCCATTTTCTTCTACGGTTTCAGGCGCTGCCACGTAGGTGATTGTAATGGGACTCTGCTCGGTATAGTAGAAATCGATAACGTTCTTGACATTATCCTTTTCTACCCGGATTTGGATGGTCTCCTGGCCTGGGGCAACAATGTCATAGCCGGGGATGGTAAGTGCTGTTTCTGTCACAAGTACTCCGAAGGTCTGGTTTTCTACTACCTTTGGTTTGTGGAGAACCTTATCTTTACCATTTTCTCCAGTGCCTCTTTCGAGATAGTTCACTGTGTAGCTCTGGTCGGTTCTTCTGGTGTAGTAGAAGTTAAATACATTGTCGGTTTCGGTGGCGCTGATTGTCAGGGAAGGTACGTTAACACCTTTATATACATAACCTTCGATTTCTTCCTTTATATCATCGCTGTAGACCGTATTTTCGAAAGTCTGGTTTCCAACAGGTACAGATTCTTTAATCTTTATCTGCTTTTGCTCATCATCCAAAACCGGTTCTCCATTGGCATCTACTTCTAGGTAATTTTTGGTATAAGTTAAGTTGGTACACTTTGTATAATAGAACACCAGCTCGTTTCCGCTTTCCTTCTCGATCTTGATGCTCTTCTTCGCCTCGTCCACGTTGTAGCCCGTTACGCTCTTTGCGGTCTCCTCGTAGCTTGAGCCGAACACCCTGCCCGTGCGGTTCTCGGATACGGCCACCTCAAGCGGTTTCCCGGTGCCATCCAGCACCACGTTCCCCTCGGCGTCCTTCTCCACGTACTTCACCGTGTAGCCCAGGTCCGTCTTCTTCGTGTAGTAGAACACCAGCTCGTTTCCGCTTTCCTTCTCGATCTTGATGCTCTTCTTCGCCTCGTCCACGTTGTAGCCCGTTACGCTCTTTGCGGTCTCCTCGTAGCTTGAGCCGAACACCCTGCCCGTGCGGTTCTCGGATACGGCCACCTCAAGCGGTTTCCCGGTGCCATCCAGCACCACGTTCCCCTCGGCGTCCTTCTCCACGTACTTCACCGTGTAGCCCAGGTCATCCCGTATCTCCCACTGCGCATACAACACATCATCGCCATCTGACAACTGATAGATACTTCCTACTGCATAAGATATGCCTTTACCATCTGCACTTGTATTCCATCCAGCAAATTCATATCCCTCACGAGTATACTCATTAGCTTTAACTTGAACTCCGCTATTTGCCAGTCCAACGGTCGGTGCCATTGTCCCAGCACCGCCATTTGCATTATAATATAAGCTATCCTGGGCAGTATATCTTCCATAAAATACAATGCTCTCTTTTATACCCTTGAAATCGCCATCATATTTATACTCCTGGTTACAAGAGCTATCTGTATACCAGCCGTCAAAATTATATCTGATTCCCGTATTCTCATCTACATAATATCCTTTTTGTTCTGGTGCTTCTACATCAACTCCGTCTTCACCAACATTGTCATAGACCAGAATCTTTTCATCACCATAAACAGATGCAAAGCCATCTGCCCCTGGATTTTTTACACGAAAATCCACTGTGACTGAATCGGACAGCACAGCATATCCATCCACATGATAGACATTACCGTGTTCAAGATAATGATTAATTCCATTTACATTTGCATTCGCCCCACTAGTATCGCTAATGTATTTCCATTCAACAGTATATGTCAAACCATTATACGAATCATCTACATTGCCCTTATATCTATAGATTATCGTTTCACCATTAACTGTTTTTTCTATATCAGGAAAATTAGGTGCTTCAAATTGTTTGTTTTCGGAACAGGAATGCCCCCACTCGTTATTCACACACGTATATGAACGCGTTTCATTCGGTACTGGTTTATCCCCTATCATGGTCATATCGTAGTATTTAGTCTCACTACCAGCAGCTGGAGGGGCATTTACTGTACCTTCACCTGCAAAATACCAAGCAAGTGAATAATCCTTACCAGACGTATTTGTTAGTTTGCTAATATAGAAAAATGCTGTTCGCTGCGATACATCCATTAGCTGCTTGGTCACATTCACAACCAGCGCTGCACTTGCAAGAGCCTGCTTATCTTTATCTCGAGCTGTAACCGTAATAATTGCCTCTCCTACACCTATAGGCGTGATCAGACCCTCATTTGTTACAGTTGCTACCTTCTGATTATTGCTGCTCCATGTTATTGTTATTTCTGCGGCATTCTCTTCGGGAGTCACTTCCGCTATAGCCTGAAATGGTTGGTCCCCCACCCGCATTGTAGTCACTTCAGGTGCTACTGTAATGCTAATGCTCTCTCTTTGACTAAAAACTATAGTTTCAACAGTGAAATGTGTAGCCTCAAACTCAACCGTACGGACACTTGCATCCCCACTTACGTCAATGCTCTTGCCTTCCTCACTGTTGACCGCGATATTGTCAACGGTTATATCCTCAACAACCGCCATCTCCTCGGTTCCGCCCAAAGCGGCATCCACGGTTTTGGTCGGGGTCTCCAGTGTGGATACGTCGATCTGGTCTGCTTCCTTACTCAGTTCAGCAATCCTGCTTCCGGAAAATCTCACGGTCACATAGCTGTCCGCGCCCTCGCCCCAGGTGTTGTTCAGCTTTTTGCCATTAAGCATCAGATTGATGTCATAGGCCAGAACTGCCTGGACAACCTTCTCGCTGTCTTCGGTTTCCAGTTTTTCTTTGACGGCAGCCTCCACCTGACTGGTAACATCTTCCACGCTCAGCACGGTGCCTTCCGGAATAATGCCCTCCTCAGCCGTAGCGGTCACGGTCACACCATTGACGGTGACAGAATCGCTGAATTCTGGATGGGATCCTTCCACAACCTCTTCCAGGGATGCTACGATTTCCAGATCCTCTGCTGCTTCTTCAATTGCATATATATGTGCATATCCGGCCAGACTTTCGGCTTCAGATGCTACTGTCTCGGCATCCACTTCCTCCAGTTCCACGCCATTGGCAGTCACGATGGTGATCTGGAATCCTTCCTGCGGTACTACTGCAAAATACAGGTTCTCTCCCTCGCTGATACTCCTGCTGCCTTTGAAAGAAGCGCTTCCTACTGGATCCACAGCATAGTCCACACGGTACACGCCTGCCACGGCCTCGATACCAGCCAGATCTTTGGCAGCTACCTTGTAGGCTCTGGCATTGGCAGAATCCCAGATGGTTACGGTGTTGTAGGCTTTTCCGTTTAAAGTGCCCAGAGTTTCGGATGCACCATTGATGTCATCTTCCAGCTCCTGGCCGTCTTTGATATCCGGGATATCGGCATCACCGCTGCCCTCGGGGGCTTCGGTTTCGCCGGCGCTGCTGTCGGCTGCGCTGGACTCCACCTCTACCGGGGTCCCGGAAGCATCCGTTTCACCGGCTGCGGTGCTTTCTTCTATAATAATATCGGCTGCGCTGCTTTCCTCAGATGCGTCTGTTTCGTCGCCGAACCCGCTGGTCTCATCGGATGCACTGGTTTCAGTGTCGGCGGCGTTACTCTCATCGGTTGCGCTGGTTTCGGTATCTGCTGCGCTGCTCTCATCGGCGGCGGTGGTCTCATCAATCTCAGTAGTTTCCTGAGCGGCGCTGCTTTCCTCGGATTCATCGTCGCCGGATACCTCAGCTTCGGTCTCCTCTGTCTCGGCTGCGCGGGTATCCTCGGTCTCGGCCTCGGTGGTTTCCTCCGGCTCCTCCTCGGGTGCCTCAGTCTTCTCTTCGGTCTCTACTTCTACATCGGAATCCTCGCTGATCTCCGGTGTCTCATCCTCCGGTACATTCTCGGGGTCAATGACAATGTCTGCATCATCCAGAACCTGCACGCTGGATGCCACCTGACGGATCTTCCGGATGGAAATGCTGGCGGTTGCGCTGCCTGCCTCCGGCTGGACCTCGTCGGCTGCTCCGGCTTCCCCAGCGGCTTCGTCCTCTGCATCTGCCTCATTGTCTGCTGCCTCTGCCTCGATCTCCGTTTCGGTCTCAGCTTCCGTCTCTGCCTCGCTCTCCTCGGCCTCGGTCTCTTCTACAGTGGTCTCCTCAATGATCTCACCGTCTTCTTCTGTAGTATTGTTCTCGTCAGCTACGGTCGTCTCTTCCTTGCTGCCTGCTGCCTCGCTGGTCTCACCAGCTTCGCTTCCGGCTGCTTCGGTAGTCTCGCCTATCTCGCTGTCCCCGTTCTCAGCCGCATCCGTGGTCTCACCTTCGACATCTTCACCGGCCTCACTGGTTTCCTCGGCCGGACTGCTTTCCTCAGTCTCGTTTCCGTCTGCAGCGCCTGTCTCACCGGCGGGTCCTTCCACCGCCTCTGAGGTTTCCCCTGCATCCGTTCCCTCGTCTGCACCGGCCTCAGTGGTAGGATTCAAAACTTCTGCGCCCAGGGTGTGGGGCATATCGTCAATCATGTTGGTGTTGCTGTAGTCTTCCACATAGGAGGCTTCCGTATCATCCACGTTAGCCGCATTGGGATTGATAGTTACCCGTGCAGTCTCGTAGCCGTCCACGTTGGCCCGGAACTTGACAACCATATCGCTTTCATTGATGAACAGGAAGATCACTTCCTCGGTGCCCGCGTTGTAGAAGACTTCTATTGAAGTATCTTCCGGGGCATAGCGTTCATCCACGTCCACGTCTAACTGGTAGACTTTTCCGTTCTTTCCTCCTATCAGTTTCTCATAGGAAGCTTTCAGACTCTTGGTTTTCGCTTTCAGTTCCAGGGAACTGAATTTGAAGGTCTCGCCGCCATCAACGGCAGAGTCGATCGCTTCCCGTAAGTCTTCGCCATCAACCAGGAACAGAGCTTCCTGCTCTTCACCGGCTGCAAACGCCACATTCAGGTTCGTGAACACGTTAGTGAATGTCATGGCGACGGTTAGCATAAATGCTACCAGGCGTCTGTAGTTCTTGCGAAGCTTTCTTAACATAATCCCTCTCTCCTTCTTCAAGATTATTTGGAAACCCTACGTGCAGGGTTTCCTATTAAAAAACGTTTGTAACGCGTTTTTTACATGATTGAAAAATTGATGCTTTTCCACTTCCGTCCCATCCGGTCTCAGCGAACCTCCCGGAACCTGTTTCAAACATCCGTCTTCCTTCACACCGCTTCCGACAGCAGATAAATCAACTCCAGGGCGCTTCGGAAGCTGACGTACTTCTTCCTGGTAACCCTCCCCCAGATCCGTCCCTGGATACTGGTATGCTGTCGGCCAATTAACTGCAGATAGATGGTATCCCGAACCCTGGTGGCAGGAGCGTCCCTGCTTTTCATAGGCCCGTCGTGATCCGGACTGGTATCCGTGCTGCCGGATGCCGGAACCCCAGAAGATGGACCTCCCGTTTCCTGGCCGGTGTCCCTGATACCAGAAGCTTTCTGAACTTCCTGGGGCGGATTTTGCTCCCCCATGGGCTTCTCCCTCCAGTACTCTTCTGGCAGAACATTGGTACCTTCGTCTCCAGGCCTGCGGACGCTCCGGAAGGTGTTTCCGAAATCAGGGAGATCCAGGCCACGACTGATGGCATCGATTCTTAATACCAGCTCCGCCGCACCATGATAGGGAACCGGCTTTTTCAGCTCGTAGTGGACGATGTCTCCGTAAGGCTCATGGTCCTTCTTCCCGAAGACACGGATCAGCATGGCGGTGGGAGTGGCCGACGGGCCACGATCAGCCGCTTTCTGCTTTCTGGTTCTTATATCCAACTCGTTCTTAACTTCAGATTCATTCACAGCCATGCTTTTCTCCCCTCCCTTCTTCTGCTCCCCTGGATGACATAAGGATCATTATGTCATACATACGGGGTGCCCGGATGAAAAATCTTTCCACAAACAGCCTTTCCGGGCAACAAAAAAAGCGTCCGGCAGGTATGCATGCCCCGCCATACCCTTTTCGGACATCACAAATAGGCCCTCCTCAGGTGTGCGTTTTGGCGCAGGCCTTTTCAGAGTGCCTTCAGATAGACCAACGCCGGATACAGTTCCGGTGTCAGCCTGAAAAAAAGTATATTTCTGCCAAAAAAGTCAAAAAAACCATTGTAATTTGAAACCAATGGGTGTATAGTTATCCTAGAGGAAAGACTATCCATTACATTGGTACGACATAATGATCCTTATGTCATACTGGTGTATTTTTTTTGCTCTCTTGTTCTGTCTCTGCGGTCTTTCCGCATCCGCGCTTCATGGTCAGTCCCATTTCCAGCTGCTGGCGGCATGCGTCCATGCGTCCTGTGATGGTGTAGCGGCGGGTGGTCTCTACGTTGCTGTGGCCCAGGTAGTCGGCCAGACGGATGATGTCCTTCTCCTTCTCATAATAGCTGCGGGCGAACAAATGGCGCAGATTGTGGGGGAACACTTTTGCCTGGTCCACCCCGGCCCTTCCGCAAAGTGTCTTCATCTCCTTCCAGATATTGCGGCGGTCCATAGGCCGGCCGCTGCGGGTCACAAAGATGCTCCCAGAGGTGCGCCCTGCCTCCCGGCAGTACGCCCGGAGCTGCTCCACCAGGGATGGGGGCAGGAGGATCTGGCGGATCTTGCCCTTGGAGTTAATGGATACAGTCTTCTGCCCCAGGGATTCCACGGTGATGGCCGACAGCTCGCTGATGCGGATCCCGGACCCGGCCAGGGTCTGGAGTATATAGAAGAGACGGATGTTGCCGTCCCGGTCGGCCTGTTCCACCAGACGGCAGTATTCCTCGCGGGTCAGCTCCTTCGTCTCGTCCAGGAACATTTCCCGCTGGATCCGCAGAAGGCTCACACAGCAGTCCTTCTGATCCAGGAATTCCAGGTAGCTGTTGAGGGCCGCCAGCATGGAATTGACGCTGGAGGGCTTGTAGCAGGCCACCAGATATTCCCGGTAGCGGACCACCGCGGTATGATTCAGGGGACCGCCCTGGTTGAAACCGAGGAACTTTTTCACATCCCGGATGTATTTGTCAATGGTGTTCTGGCTCTTGTCATGGGCTGCCAGATGAAGGCGGAAACGGCTGACGGATTCGGTGACGCAGACGCGGGATCCGGAAGGCTGGGGGATGTAATCTTCTAAACGGTATTCTTTTTCCATGGTTCTGTACTCCTCTTTTACTGTGAAAGTAGCGAATCCTCCAAGTAGGACTGCGCACTCGCTGCGCTGTCCGTACCAGCGCCAAAATGCCTGTTTTTGGCATTTTGTGTGCATCCGCCGGAGGCTCACAGTAAACCCCTTTCATTCATGGCGGTGCCTGATGACAGGCATGGGGGTTTACTGTGAAAGTAGCGAATCCCTCAAGTAGGACTGCGCACTGGCTGCGCTGTCCGTACCAGCGCCAAAATGCCCGTTTTTGGCATTTTGTGTGCATCCGCCGGAGGCTCACAGTAAACCCCTTTCATTCATGGCGGTGCCTGATGACAGGCATGGGGGTTTACTATGGTATGTACTGGCGGCAGGCTGCTGCTGGTCGTAGCAGGCACAGCATTGCCTTGTCATATACCAGTATACCACACACCCTATCTCGCAAAGTGTCTCGCGAAGGGCAAAAAATGGATTTTTTCAAAAAAATTCTTGTAACTTTTTGTCTGATGGGATTTTTTCCTGCATATTTTTGCAGAATGTGACGTTGCAAATTCAGATTTTCCGGATATTTTCAGCGTGTGTTTCCTGGATTTGATATCTGGCGGACACCCAAAGCTTCTTATCCCCGGCACTTTTCGGATGCAAGAGAGCAGCTCCATCTGAACGATTGCGTTTATGGCAGTATGGAGTTACAAAAATGAACCATTCGGCATTGTTTTCCGGGAATATTTCCTCCCCAAACCTCTGCATATGAAAAACAGTAACAATTCAGGGGGTATCTGTTACGAAAAACAGGCAATACGTATACTGATAGCCAGTATCACGCTTGCCTGTTTTTCAATGGCTGTCTCATCCATCTATCCGCGCCCCTTCATAAAAACGCATGAATCGTAAGGGTCCGGACATGTCCGGGCGTTACTGCTCCTGCCCCTACTGCTCCTGCCCCAGCAGCTCCTTCATCAGCCGGAATCCTTCCGGCACAAAACTTCCGGTGGCGGCAGCTGTTACTTCATTGTATGCATCTGCGCCGGATTCTTCCTTCTTGTCGCTGCGGTACAGCAAAAATGGAATCGGATCAGAGATATGGGTCTTGATGGACACCGGCGTGGGATGATCCGGCATCACCAGAATGGAATACTCCTCTCCGGCCTTCTCAAGTCCTGCCAGAAGCGGCCCCACGATCTCCTCGTCAATCAGCTCAATGGAGCGGATCTTCCCCTCCAAGTCCCCGTGGTGGCCGCACTCGTCGGGAGCTTCCACATGGATGTACACCAGATCCTGTCCATCCAGCAGGGTCTTAAGCGCCGCCTCCCCTTTGCCCCGGAAATTGGTATCAATATTGCCGGTGGCGCCTTCCACCTCTATGACCTTCATGCCTGCGCAGAGTCCGATGCCCTTGATCAGATCCACGGCGGAGATGACAGATCCTTTTACGCCATAGGCAGCTTCAAACCGGGACACGCCAGGACGGGTGCCTTCGCCCCACAGCCAGATGGAATTGGCGGGATTTAAACCCCGTGCAATCCGGTCCTTGTTGACCGGGTGATCCTTGAGCACCTCATAGCTGCGGCGCATCAGATCCAGGATCAGGGGATTCCCCGGCAGATACTCTGTGATCTTCCGGTCAGAAATGTCGTGGGGCGGGGTCAGATCCAGACCCACCGGGCCCTCATGCCAGATCATACAGTGGCGGTAGCTGATACCCGGATAGAACAAGATCTCATCTGTGCGGAAGGCGTCATTGACCGCCGCGATCAACCGGGAGGCCTCCGCCGTGGTGATCTCACCGGAGCTGTAGTCCATCATGGTCTTGTCTGCGTACTCCGGCTCGTCAGACAGAGTCACCAGGTTGCAGCGAAAGGCCACATCCGTATCATTCATCTGGATCCCGATACTCACCGCCTCCAGGGGGGAGCGCCCGGTATAGCATTCCTGGGGATTGTAGCCCATGGCTGCCAGGTTGGCTACGTCACTTCCCGGCTTCATCCCGTCGGGAACCGTCTTTACCATACCCATCTTCCCGTATTTTGCCAGCCGGTCAATATTAGGCTTCTTTGCCACCTGCAGCGGTGTCCTGCCCCCCAGGGACTCTACCGGATAATCTGCCATTCCGTCGCCCAGCATTACAATATATTTCATAATCTGTTTTCCTCCTGCTTTTTTGTGTATGTAAAGGTTCCTTTCCTTCCTTCTTCACCAAAGGTCTCTATTTGTGAAAACGCCCCAGCCGCAGCTCCATAATAGCCCGCAGCTCATCCACGGTCTGCCCTGGTGTCTTTCCGGTCTCATCCACCGTGATATCCGCATACCGCTCATACAGCGGCACGCGCTCGTTATACAAGTCCCGCAAAGTCATTCCGTCCTTTAAGGCCACACCCCGGTCTTTCAGATTGCCCAGACGACGACGCACCGCCTGGTAGCTGAGTTTTAAATACACTACTGTGCTGATCTCTTTCAGATGCTTCATAGCTCCTTCCCCGTAGATGACGCTGCCTCCGGGAGCAATGACGGACCGGCGTACATCCAGCTCCTGGTTGATCTGGTCCTCAATCCGCAGAAAGCCTTCTGTGCCTTCCTGGGCAATGATCTCCTTTAAAAGCTTTCCTGTCTTTTCCTGGATCACGATATCCACATCCACGAAGGAGTAGCCCAGCCGCTTGGCCAGGAGAACGCCTATGGTGCTTTTGCCTGAGGCGGGCATGCCGATGAGGGTGATGTTTGCTTTCATGTGAGGCTCCATTCTGTGTGTGGTGCAGGTATTTGGGTATGGGTGTGTGGGAATGGGTCCGCCTGGGATGGGATCCTGCCCCTGGCAAACGCGCTCCCGCTCCGACCAGAACGTAACGGATGCTAAACTCGCAGACAAAAGCGTGTCTGTTCGTTAAGCACCGACGTTCTTACAAGGTTTGCCAGGGGCAGGATCCCATCCCAGGCTGCGTTACTGGCAAAAAGTACAAGGGTGGTTTGGCTGTTGACTGTCTGGCTGGCTGCTGGTTATTTCTTCCTGACGGAGTAACCGAAGGTTCCCAGTTTCTGGCCCAGCTGGTAATATTCTCCGTGGGAGTAGGCTACAAGGCCTGAGTCATTTAAATGGAATTTGCCTTTTTCGTCCATGTATTGTCTGTCCACGGTAACGCCCAGGATCTTTGCCAGGAACAGGTCGTGGGAGCCCAGGGGAATGATCTGGGTTACCTGACATTCCAGGTTTAAGGGGCTCTCGGCGATGCCGGGGGCTGCGATCTTCTGGGAGGGCAGCGGGGTCAGGTTCATTTCCTTATATTTGTCCACATCACGGCCGGACTTGACTCCACAGTAATCTGTGGCAAATACCAGGCCGCGGTTCACCAGGTTCACCACGAACTGGCCGGTCTCCTTGATAATGCTGTGGGAGTACCGCTCCGGCCTGACGGATATGGACAGCATAGCCGGATCAGAGCAGATGGTGCCTGCCCAGGCTACGGTGATAATATTGGGCCGCTCGTCAGGCCGCTGGCAGCTGACCATCACCGCGGGAACCGGGTAGAGCATGTTGCCGGGTTTCCAGTTTTCTTTGTTCATGTCTGCAGACTCCATTCTGCCGTCCTGGACGGTTTTGTCCCGTCTGGCGGCCATATTCTCATATAATCCCCGTTCTCCTTCTGGGGAGAATCTTTATGGGGATCCGGGCCATTTCTGCCCGGACGGTACCTGGGTACCAGGTACTGCCTTTATGCTTCGCAGGCCATCATGATAGCCGGGATCAGCTGTTTCTTCCGGGATACTACGCCTGGCAGCTCCACGGTATTGCTGCTGTCCCGCTTGTCTGCCCCATTGGTCTCGCTGACCATGTGGAAGGCATTATGAACCAGATTCTCCGCCCCGGTTCCTACGCACAGCAGCTGGGTGGACTCGGTCAGGATGTTGGTCAGCATGAAGAACAGCATATCTACATTATGGGTCTTCTGGGCATTGTCCATGTAAGGAAGCATCCGGCCCTTAAGCTCCTCCAGCTCATCGGCATTGAGAGAGCTGATCTGGGATACGCCGAAGGATATCTTCCCGGCGGTGAACCGCTTGAAATCCTGGTAGAAGATTTCCTCGTCGTTCTTTCCCTTCAGGTTGCTGCCTGCGGCGAACATCTTGGATGCGTACTGCTCCAGCTGGATCTCTGCCAGGGACGCCAGGGCATGGGCCGCCTGCCGGTCTACCTCTGTGCAGGTAGGCGAACGGAAGAGCAGCGTATCGGAGATAATGGCGCTGCACAAAAGTCCCGCTGTCTGCCGGTCAATATCCACTCCGGCTTCCTGATACATCTGGTAAATAATGGTAGCCGTACATCCCAGGGGCTGGTTCCGGAAAAATACCGGCGCTATGGTCTCCACGGTTCCCAGCTTATGGTGGTCGATGATCTCCAGAATATCGGCATTTTCAATACCGCCCACCGCCTGGTTCCGCTCATTGTGATCCACCAGCACCACCTGCTTGCCCCGGGCGCCCAGCAGATTCCGGCGGGAGATCATGCCCTTGTACTTACCCTCCCTGTCCAGGATCGGGAAGTCACGGTGCCGCTTGCTGGCCATGACATCTTTGATCTCATCAATGAAATCCGTATCCTCAAAGGTGATCAGATTCTCTGTCTTCATAAAATAGCTGATGGGCATGCTCTGGTTGATGAGACGGGCTGCCGTGTAGGCGTCATAGGCTGTGGTGATCACCGTGCAGCCATGCTCCTGGGCCAGCTTCTGGATGGTCATGGACACTCCCGCACCCTCGCACACGATGATGCAGTCCGCCTCCATCTCAATAGCACAAAGCTGGGACTCATAACGGTTCCCCAGGATCACCAGATCATGGGGCGAGATGTAGAACTCCATCAGATCCGGATTGGCCGCCGCAATCAGCACCTTGCCCTGGTCAAAGTACGTATTCTCATCCCCCAGGATCAGATGGCCCTCCAGGGTCTCCACAATATTGCCGTACTGGGTCCGGGCCTTGGACAGGATACTGCTGTCCAGCACATTCATGTAGGTCTTGGTAATATCCCCTACTGTCAGAAGTCCCTCCAGCACACCGCCTTCACTGACTGCCGGGAGAGTCACCGCATTGGCCTCCTGCATCAGGTTCCAGGCCCGTTTCAGGGAAATGTTCCTGTCCACGCCTTTCATCTCCCGGATTTCGATATCCCGCACCTGGGTCTTGACCGTCTCCACCAGCTCCGGCTCCGGCGCCTGGAAATAATCCAGCACAAACCGGGTCTCCGAATTGACATGGCCTGCCCTGGCCGGTACGTACTCATTGCCGGTCACCGCACTCTTCAGCTTTGCATAGCACAAAGCCGAACAGATGGAATCCGTGTCCGGATTCTTGTGGCCGATCACGATGGTTTTCCGTTTTCTCTCTTCTCCCATTGCTTTACTCCCCTCCTGTTCTTTGACATGCAGCTCTGCTCCGTTGTTTCCTATATATTAAGGCATCCGGCTGCCGCCTTCCGGACATACGCCCGCTGTCCGTCCCCCTGCCGGCATATGCCGAAATCCTCCGTCTGTGAGGCGTATGCCAAGCCAGACGCAACTGTTCAGATATAACAGTCCGGATACCCGGGGATGCCATCCGTCATCATCATTTTTCCCAATTTCCCTCGACAATTCTGGTTTTTTATGTAAAAAATCAACGAAGCTTTACAGTATGTTTACAAACCGTTCATATTGCGTTCACAACTCGATTCTATACTAAATGCATAGAAACAAAGCAGTACAAACCAGTTTATTAGACAAATTACACATAGATTTTTCATAATTGCCCCGGTCAGGTGAGAGCCTGCCGGGGTCTCCTCATGTTATAAGGCAGAATTTACGAAGTCAGGACTCACGGCTTCCACCGTGAATCCTGAATTTGCACATAACATTCAGAAATATTTAATCCAGCATCAGTCTCGCAGCTCCATAGATTCCGGCATCATTTCCAAGTGTCGCCAGCCCGATCTTCCCCTTATTCTGGGAAATGGGTGAATAATGGTCGTAATACTTCCAGATCACATCAATCAGGAACTGCCCTGCCCTGGATACGCCGCCGCCGATGACGAAGATCTCCGGATCCACGGTCATGGCCACCTGGGCCAGCATGACGCCCAGATATCTGCCCACCAGCTCCACAACCTCCAGCGCCATGGCGTCTCCTGCCCTGGCCTCATCCAGCACATCCTTGGCTGTAATGCTGTCGCCATATTTGCGCATGGCAGAGGGTACGTCGCTGGCCGCCATCCTCCGGCGTGCCTCCCGGGCAATACCTGTAGCGCTGGCGATCTGTTCCACGCAGCCTACGCCGCCGCAGTTGCAGTGCTCCGTCTCCTCATCCCGCACATGGATATGACCAATCTCTCCTCCCAGCCCATGTTTGCCGGCAACGATCTTCTCGTCGATGATCACACCGCCGCCGACTCCGGTCCCCAGAGTCACCATGACAATATCCGTGTACCCCTTACCGCCGCCCTGCCACATCTCGCCCAGGGCCGCCACATTGGCATCGTTGCCGCTCTTCACCGGAAGGCCGTCCAGCAGTGCGCTCAGCTCCCGCTGGGGATTCATATCCCGCCAGCCCAGGTTCACGCACACTTCCACGTAGCCGTCCGGCATCACCGGCCCCGGCACCCCCAGGCCTGCGCCTGCCACATCCTCCAGATCAATGTTCTTCTCCCCCAGAACCTTCCGGATAGACGCGGCTACATCGCCCAGAATATACTTTCCGCCCTCTTCCTTCCGGGTCGGCACCTCCCATTTGTCTACCAGGGTTCCGTCAAGCTCGAAAAGTCCCAGTTTGACGGAGGTTCCGCCTACATCCACGCCAATGCATTTCTTACTCATACAGCCTCACTCCTTTATCTATACTCCTTCGGGCATTCCGTATCCAGCCCCCTGGCTTCCGCCTATGGGGCATGCCCCCAAAGCCAGTCACAGCTGGCTGGTTTTGTTGTTTATAAGTATAAAAGAAAGTCGCTGGATTTGCAAGAGAATCGTAAGGGTTTTGGGCCAGATGGATTAATCACGTTACAGTTATAGCTCACATTGTCATTGTTGGAATCGTCTTGCTGTAAGCTTTTTTCTCATATCATTCAATTTTGTTATTTTTTTATCTTCCCAATCTTCTTCTATTGTCTTTGAATCAACAAAATTGATAATCTTTTCTATAGATTCATGCTCCTTGAACATTCCTGACAGTCTATCAATATCCTCTTTCTGGATTGTCCGGTAAGGAATTGCCAAACTTTTAAACTCACTCGGGGTCAATTCCAAAACACCTCCCGCATAATATCTTCCGTAATATTCGCACTGGGTTAATGTCAGAGTATTATAGAAACAAAAGGCTAAACTCTTTTCATCATAGCCAGGGTGCAATCGCATGTTATAAGCAATATCTGTTGTATGGATATGCGCCTCATTTACACATATTCTTGGTATTTTATCATACCTTTTAAAGAAAAAGAGAGTACCATTTTGTACTATTGGCACCCCATACCAAGGCTTTCTGTTTTTACATTTATATCGGTTTTTCAACTTAATCCCCGCTGCATTCTCCTGATTTCCTATTTCTTCCAAATATATTTTCAATTCCCGTGAAAACCACTCCTCCCCCACCTTTGATAAATTCAGCAAATAAATGCGATTTCCCTGTTCCCCCAACGCCCTAACTATATCTTCAGTTAAAATAAAAGTCCCACTTAGCATCTCTTTCCCACATGCATCCAGGCCTCAAGAATCTTCTCCCGGTTCATCCCGATCCCATCATCTTCAATCACAATCTTGTCTTTTAATATATGAATTGTAAGATTTAGTGCCTGGGCATCATATGCATTTTTAACAAGTTCCAATACCTGTTTATTTTACCAGACCTGGGAATAAATTTAAATGGGGAAACTCTATATTTCAAAAAAATTACAATAAGATACAAAAAGGATACATAAGAATGCTAAAATAATACCAGCGTTAAAAGATATAAAATCCGGTGCAGACTGACAAAAGAATTCTGGAACTTTGTCCCGCTGTAACATGTAAAACAACCCGGTCACTGACTTATCCGAAACAACTGTCCAAAGGAACGGAGAACACAAATGAACCACTCACTACTAATCATAGAAGACGACTGCCTCCTGGCCGAGGCTGCTGCAGATTATTTTTCCAGCAAGGGCTGGCAGGTCCGGACAGAGGGAAATGGGATCCGAGCCTTAAGGCTTCTGGAAAAGACAAGCTTTGACCTGATCCTGCTGGATGTGATGATCCCGGGAATGGACGGCTTTGCCTTATGCCGAAGGATCCGCCGCAGCAGCAATGTGCCTCTCATCTTTATCACCGCCAGGGTACTGGAGGAGGACCAGCTCAACGGCTATGCCCTGGGAGGAGACGACTACGTGACGAAACCATTTTCCCTGCCCGTGTTATATGCCAAGGCCATGGCGCTGACGGGAAGAGTCCGGGAATGTGCCGGGACCCCGTCACCGGAAGCCTCTGCTTATACAGCCATATCCGCTCCTTATACCGGCGATTTTCCAGACAGTATTGCTGCTGGCAGCCTGCGGGTGGAACTCCAGAGCCACAGGGTGTGGAACCACGGCCAGCTTCTGGCCCTGCCCCCCAGGGAATATGAGATGCTGGTCTTCTTTCTGGAGAATCCGGGGCGGATCTTCAGCCGGGAGCAGCTTCTGATCCGTTTCTGGGGCTATGATTTCGAAGGAAATGAGCGGGTTGTGGACAATCACATCAAAAAGCTGAGAAAAGCCCTGGGTGACTGGGGACACGCCATCCAGACAGTGCGCAAATCCGGGTACCGGCTGGACATCCCGGAACAGCTCCAGCCCCGCGACAGTTCAGATTCCCCCTGAGCTGCTGCGGCATACAGCTTGGTTTCCAAAAATACATGCAGCAAAAAGGAGAGCAAACATCCATGAAAAGAAAACCAAAAATCCCCTGGAAGTCCACTGCCGCCGGTTTCACCATCCTGTACCTGGCGACTGTGGGCCTGAGCACCTTTCTTGTAAAGGAACAATTCGTCCAGGACTACAGACAGCGTTTCACGGAAGCAGCGATTTCCATCCTGCAGCAGGCCGTCGACAAAGAGTGGGAGATGGAGGAAACGGACTGGAGTCCCATGGACCGGACGGACTTCTATCAGCATCTGGCCAATGAAAATATGTGGCGGGCAGACAGTGATGCCCTGGAGATTTCCATAGCTGCATATGACCAGACAAAGCAGCTTCTGGCCCGGAGCAGGGACTATGCCGGCGCAACCTCCGTCCAGACCGGAAGTACAGCCCCTGACCGCCAAAAACGCACGATCTTCCCACTGGACGACTATCTTTCTCTGGAAGAAAAGGAGCAGTTGGCCTCCTGCAAATGGAAAGCCATCCAGTCTTCTGACCTGGCTGCACCAGATAAGTTCCGTTTTTCCATCCGGGTATCCCCGGATGCCCGGGAGTTATGGGCCATCTATGTCCAGGAGCTTACCTGGGCAGAGAGAGAGAACTATAAAGGAGACCTGTATACAGACCCGCTGACTGGCGCCAGCCATTTCCAGGAATCAGGCGTGACCATAGACTATGCCACCGGTCAGGAAATTGGCGAGGAAAAGACCTATTGTGAGACAGACAGCCGGATCCTCTGGCAATGGACCAATCCTGACGTGGATGAGCTCCAGATGCAGACTGGTGGGATTGCCAGTGCCGGTAATCTCTTCCCCTACATGGACATTTTTGAAAATGGCTCCTATGACCGGTGGCACCGGTGGACCACCAGCCCTTACCTCCAGGGTTTCCCCCAGAAGCAGGAATTCCTATGGAACAACGGAGTATCTATGCCGCCTTTGATGGTAGATGAGGACGGTCTTTTTTACAGAGCCAGATACCAGCTCAAGGCAGGGATGGCAGATGCCCCGTCCGCCTATATGGAAATCCGCATGGAGAGCCGTCCCTGGCTGGATGCTGTACGATATATGAAATATGTTTACATGGCAGGCCTTTTGCTGACTCTGGCTTCCATGGCCAGTGTGATCCACGCTTTTCGCAAAGCTGCTGACCGGCAGGCCCGGCTGGAGGAGACCCGGCGTGACTTCACCAATGCCATGGCCCATGAGCTGAAGACGCCCCTGGGGGTTATCCGGAATTTTTCGGAAAATCTGCTGGAGCACAACATGGAGGAGAAACGGGACTATTATCTCACCCAGATCATAGGGCAGACGGAAGAGATGGACCAGATGGTCCTGAAAATGATTGAGGTGTCAAAGCTGGATTCCGAATCTCTGATTCTGAAAAAAGAACCTGTCTCCTTCGCGGAACTGATCAAAAAGCAGCTGGCCCGGTTTGAGCCTATGATCCTTGAAAAACACCTCCAGGTACAGATCCAGGAAGATTCTGATTTCCAGATCCGCGGAGACCGGGAATATCTGGAAAAAGCAGTCTGGAATCTATTATCCAATGCAATAGAACACAATCTGCCAGAAGGCCGGATCCGGATCCTGCTCACTAAGGAATCCTGCACCATCGCAAACACAAGCCAGTCTATGACAGAGGAGCAGCTTCTCCATGCCTTCGACCTGCTCTACACCGGGGACAAAAACCGCGGCGGAACGAAACGGCATCTGGGGATGGGACTGTATCTGGCGAAGAAAATTCTTAAGCTTCATGGACTGGAGCTGACGCTGGAGAACAGGAAAGATGAAGTTCAAGCAGTCATAAAATAAACTCGCAAAAAGGCGCCAGAGGCGCCTTTTTTACATCACAATATATTCAGTCTGTTACAACATAGCTGGTTCAGAGCATGGCTCCAGATTTACCGGTTCCAGAATATCGCTCAAATTGTAATTTGTTCCGATAATTGTTACCTCAAAATGATTGATACACCTGTTTCAGCATGAACAGCACCTCCTCTGGCCTGACTGCCATCTACTCAGAACAGCCCCTGTGCCACCCGCACCACATTCTCCACAGTGAATCCGAAGTGCTCGAACAAAACCCCGGCCGGACCGCTGGCTCCGAAGCCGTCCATGGTCACCATAGCGCCGTCCAGCCCCACATAGCGGCCCCAGCTGAGGCCATTAAGAGCCTCCACGGCCACACGCCTGCGGACTGTCCCCGGAAGCACCGACTCCTTATATTCCGGAGACTGGGCCTCAAAAAGCTCCATACACGGCATGGAAACCACCCGGACTTTCCTGCCTTCCTTCTCAAGTTCTGCCTTGGCCTTCACCACCAGGCCCACCTCTGAACCGGAAGCCATAAGGATCAGATCCGGCGTGCCCTCACAGTCATCCAGCACATAACCGCCCTTCAGGGCCTCCCGGCTGGTGCCGGACACAGGCTCCAGATTCTGGCGGCTAAGCACCAGAGCCGTAGGAGTCTTCTTTGAGGTGATGGCGCAGTACCAGGCCGCCGCCGTCTCCACACTGTCGCAGGGGCGGATCACCTGGAAATTGGGCAAGGCGCGGAAGGTAACAAGCTGCTCCACCGGCTCGTGGGTGGGGCCGTCCTCACCCACACCAATGCTGTCATGGGTAAATACAGACACCAGCGGCACTCCCATCAGGGCCGACAGCCGCGCCATGGGCTTGGTATAATCACTGAACACGAAGAAGGTGGCCACAAAGGCCCTGAGGCCGCCATAAAGCATGATACCGTTGCCGATACCGGTCATGGCCAGTTCCCGGACTCCGAAGTGGAAATTCCTCCCGCCCCGGTTCTCCCTGGAGTAATCCCCCTCCCCCTTCATCTCTGTCTTGTTGGAGGGGCCTAAGTCCGCAGAACCACCCACCAGATTGGGCATCAGATCCTTCAGCCTGTTGATGATTCTTCCGGAGATCGTCCTGGTAGCCTCGCTCTTGCCGCTGCCGGCCCACAGCTCCTCATCAGCCAGAAGCGCATCCGCGATCTCCTGGTCTTTGCTTCCGTGGTACTGGTCCCACAGCGCCTCCATATCCGGGTATTCCTCGCAATAGGCCGCAAACATGGCGCTCCAGGCCGCTGCCGCCTCTGCCTTCTCCCCGGCCGCCTTGGCAAAATGTCCGTAAACCTCCTCCGGCACATAGAAGGGCTCCCTGCTGGGCCATCCCAGATTTTCCCTGAGGGCCTCTATATTGTCCTCTCCCAGAGGCTCCCCGTGGGCGCTGGCCTTGCCCTGCTTGGCCGGACAGCCGTAGCCGATCTCCGTCCGGATAGTGATGAAGGACGGTCTTGTGGTATCCGCCCTGGCCTCCTCAATGGCTGCCCCGATGGCTGCCATGTCATTGCCATCCTCCACATACAGTGTCTGGAAGCCAAATGCCTCCATGCGCTTCTGCACATCCTCCGTAAAGGTCGTACCCGTATCCCCTTCAATGGAGATACGGTTGGAGTCATACAGAATGATCAGCTTACCCAGCCCCAAAGTCCCGGCCAGTGAGAATGCTTCAGAGGAAATGCCCTCCATCATGCATCCGTCACCGCCCAGGGCATAGGTATAATGATCCACAACAGGATAATTCTCCTTATTAAATACAGAAGCCATATGGGTCTCCGCAATGGCCATACCCACCGCCATGGCCATGCCTGCTCCCAGTGGGCCGGTGGTAGCCTCCACCCCTACGGTGTGTCCGTATTCCGGATGTCCGGGAGTCTTGGAACCAAGCTGGCGGAACTGCATCAGATCCTCCTTAGACAGACCACCGTAGCCAAACAGATGAAGCAGGGAATAAAGCAGCATGGAGCCGTGTCCGCCGGACAGGATAAACCGGTCCCGGTTTGCCCAGCCCGGATCTGCCGGGTTGTGGTTCATATGGTTCATCCACAGCTCATATGCCATGGGCGCGCATCCCAGGGGCAGCCCCGGATGACCGGATTTGGCCTTCTGAATCGCATCCGCTGACAATACCCGGATTGCGTTCACTGACAACGTGTCAATATTGCTCATTTGTACGTCCTCCTATGAGTGTTCAATGGTATATCTGGTTTCTAGTACATCATTGCTGCAATTATCCTGCTGTTCACGGCCGACTGGTACCTGTCATCCGGCAGCTGTCACCGCAGACGCAGCAGTTCAGACATTCCCTGAACTGCTGTCCGCAAACAGCAGTATAACAATAACCATTTCCTGCCGTTTCAGCCTTTGAAGAGTTTAAGCAAAACGGCCACACAGAATACAGCTGCTTACCGCAGCCTGACTTCCCGCATAAGCTGGGGACCTGTAACGATCAGGGTATCGGCAAAACGCCCCCGGCGGATCTTCGCCACCGGAAAGTCAAACTGTGCATACAGCTTCTCCACGCCTGCCATATTATAAACCCTGCATGAGTCTTCATTATACAGAATTATCAGATCACCGTCAATATCCGCATAAATATAATCAAAACTAAAATCCCTGCTGAACACATGGGTTCCGTCTGCCTGGTATACCTCCAGACGGCTGGGATTCTCACCACTATTATTCCGCACAACCAGGGCCACATATTCATCAGAATAGAAAATGCTTTCGATCTCTTCTTCTTCCACCAGAACCTGGGACACCACCTCCGGAGACGCCAGATTCCTGGAGGAGAAGAAGACCGGCCCGTTGCCGGAAAATGCACAGGAATAGGGAGCCTTCAGGTAAACGACCCGCGGAACCATGGTTCCTTCAAACACTTTGTCAAACTGGCCCACCACACGGGTGGAAATATTCTGGCCAATCTCGGAAAAATCATAAAAAACCACACAGTTCTTCATCTCCCCGCCGGAAAGCTGGACATAAGAACACATCAGCTGTTTTCCGTCCTGGGAAAATTCCAGGGACAGTGGATAGCCATTCCCTCCCATGATGGATTTGATCATAATATCCAGCTGGCTTCCGTCTCTTCGGAAAAATGCTATGTAACTGGAAGTGGAATCTTCCAGAACCGCCGCCGTCACACCATTGCCGGCCACTGTTACTTTGCTGATGGGAAGGTTGGTTCTGACCTCCCCCTGCCTGCCGTCTACATTATAGATGTAGATACTGTTGCCCTGCTGGTCCGCCACAGCCGCATACTCCCCGTTGACCGCTGCCACCGGAGTATTCATCTCATAGCTGTCCGTCCACACGGTCTTACCCCTATTATCTGTGTAGGAGGCTCCGTCCTTGGTATATTTTAGCACATTGGAACCGAAGCTGTGATATCCCACCAGACTGCCTTCGTTAAGAGGCACCTCCCATACGGTTTCGTAGGTAGTAAACTGGTGGTTCCTTCTGTAATAAAACATACCCGCCGCGCATCCTCCGGCCACCACTGCCGCCACTAGCAGAAGCAGAAGACGCCGTCTGGCCATCCGCCGTTTCCCCTTGTGGACTTCTTCCTGCTCCTGGGCATCCTCCCTGTCCGTATATCCTGCTGCTACGGAGCGGGAATCCCGGAAGCTGCTTCCTGAGGGAGCGGCAAACATCCCTCCGCTGCTCCCCGAAGGAGCACGGGGACTGCCCGGGCTGCTCCCTGACGAAACATGGGAACCGCCTGGGCTGCTCCCTGACGAAACACGGGAACCGCCTGGGCTGCCCCCTGACGAAACACGGGAACCGCCTGGGCTGCCCCCTGACGAAACGCGGGAACCACCCGGACTGCTCCCTGATGAAACATGGGAACCGCCTGGGCTGCTCCCTGATGAGATCATCTGCCTCCGGAGCTGCCGTTTTTTACTTTCCCTGCTCATGGAGCTCATATCACTCATGAATTCTTATCTCCTGATCCGGATTTACCGGAAATGTTCTTTGAGCGGAAACCGTTCAGAGTTAGCCAAACGGTTAGTGTGTATGGAATATGAGTTTAGTATACAGCATTTTAGGGGGTGGGTCAAAGACTTTTGCAGGTTGGTATTTCTTTCACAAATTATGGGTTGCAGTTCACGGGGCGGGGAAAACTGGACAAAAGCAGACGTCAAGCTTGCTTGTAAGACTGTTTTTGTCCAGTTTTCCACATCGGGCGGACGCCCGATGCTTCTTGTCTGGCGTAGCCGGACAAGAAGATACACCCCGTGAACAGTAACAACTATGGCCTACTCTACCGGCGGCAGATACAGCTCCTGACCTACGAAAAGACGGTTTTCATCATCCAGCTGGTTCCACTGGCAGATTTCGGGCAGTCTGCGGATATTGTGGTACCGTTCCATACAGATTCCGTAAAGGGTTTCTCCATCCTGCACGACATAGCGTACTGCGTCAGCCGGGATCTGTACTGGCTGGACAGCTTGTCCTGTTGCCCCAGCCGGTGT
>Ga0137308_100416_pt1 | contig 72276 bp, 73 predicted proteins | sample Inofrocosms_June_FD_97181 | JGI IMG/M metagenome (GOLD analysis project Ga0137308, IMG submission 97181) | Mouse cecal microbial communities from Vienna, Austria - N-Acetylneuraminic and N-Acetylglucosamine D2O microcosms_June | ecosystem: Host-associated > Mammals > Digestive system > Large... | reverse complement strand
AGGGCCTATGTCCTCAATAACAGGGCGGGTAGCTGGGGGCATAACGGGTAAATTTGCCCCGCAGCATCCGCCAGATCTCCACCCAAACGCGGCTGCCTGGTTAGCACCCTGTGGGTATATTGCCCCGGGAATACATTGGAATCAGAATACCATTATTTCATTTAAAAGCTTTTTCAGCGCAGCCATTTGCCTTGCTGTAATGGTTACTCCTTTCCCATATTTTGTATGTTCCATATTCCATGTCCGTATATCATACACAGGCTCCCGGTTGTCCCATGATATATAATTCAGTTCCTTGGCCCAGCCGTTATTTGGTTGGGACAACATTCCGATATGCTTGTAAATTTTATATTTTCTCATGCGAAACCTTTCCCCATCCCTGATTGATTAGCCATGGCGTCCCATGCTCCTGCAAATAGATTTATGTTTTTCACTAATCCCATTATATAGCTTCCGCCTGCGAAATGGAATAGGCTATCCCCATTTTGCAAAACCATAATATTCCTGCTATTTTTCCGCAGCCTTCCTTGCCTGTTCCCTGGTTTTTATCCCATCAATGCCCAGCAGCAGGGCAGCTACATCCACACATCCAATGGAGGGCAGGACCAGTTCCCCCTCTGCCCGGTCCATGTCATGCAGCCGCCCACCTTTTCCTCCTGCCCGGACAGCAAAAAGCCCGTGCTCATCCAGCCCGTGCTTCCCAGAAGAAAACGTCTGCCCAACCACATGGTACCGGATCCCTCCATCCCAATCAGGCATCCTCCTTACCGCAAGGTAGCAGCCCCTGCAGCTCCCATCTACGCAATTTTGCTGGCAGTCTGCAGCCGCATAGTAAAAGTCTGCACCCCCTGCCATCCTGTCCAATGCATGGCATGTGCCGGAATGCAGGATGGAAGACGCAGTTCCCATAACCCTGCCAAAGTCTGTAGGGCTTTCAGCGGAAAAAAAGCCCCCATGCTTCTGGCAGCCATGCTCCAGATATGCCCAGATAGCATCTGCCATGCCACGGTATGGGCGGGCCTGCACCTCCTTAAGCATCTTCTGGATTTCCTCTGGCGGCATGTCCCCCTCAAAAGAAATGGAATATAGCTTCTCATCACCCCAAAAATCAAACTGGTACCTCCGGGTCCCAATAGGCCTTAAAATAGTGTCTGGCATGTAAACCAACCTCCTTTTTATATTACTTCGGCGGTCCAATATTGCCGTTTTTCATTCCCTTCCGAAAGTATATCATAATGTTGTATCTTGTCAACAATATAAGATTCTTAAGTTTCCCCATTTTTTATTGTTGATTTATATCAAGAATATGATATAATTTCTATCATACTATGAGATTAGGGCGCCAAAAGTGCTTTTGGCGTACTAATCCTATAAGAAAAACTAAGGAAAGGGTAGGAAAAATTTATGAAGAAAAGGAACATTGCAGCCCGCATCTGCGCAGTCCTGCTGGCAGCAAGCCTGATTGCCGCTGACGCGTCCCCTGCTTTTGCCACAGAAGCAGCAGGAGAACAGGCCGCAGGCCACAGGCAGGCCATGGAAGACGGCTTTGCCGGGGAAGCGGCTGCCCAAAATGAAGACACAGACGCAGAAAACACTGCCGGGGAAGAAACACCAGGTACAGAGGAAGAAACCCCAAAAACGCTGGAGCTGGAAAGGCCAGGGACAGCGAACCCTGCAGAACTGGATTTGCCCGATGGCGCAGGATCAGAAACAGCGGACCCTGCAGAATTGGATTTGCCCGATGGCGCAGGGTCAGAAACAGCAGACCCTGCAGATCCAGAAGCTGGGCTGCCTGACGGGACAGGGGGGAGGCCTGAACTGTTTGACGGGGCAGTGCCAAGGGAAGGGCAGGAAACCCCTTCCGGCATACAGCAAAAAGAAGATGGGACCATTTATCAGGATGGTGTGCCCTACAACGGCTATTATATGGACAACGCCGGGGCACTTTACTCCGTGGCAGACGGGCAGCCAACGCCAGAAACCGGTACCGTAGCGGCAGGGACCCAGTATTACAACTGCCAAACGGCGAAAATGGAAGCGCTCCAAAGCAAGGCCATGTATATGGAAGGAAAGGCTTATACAGGCTATTACATAGACACCGATGGGATATTATACCAAGCTGCAAACGGGCTGGCAGAACCAAAAACCGGCATTGTCAGCACAGGGACCCAGTATTATAACTGCCAAACGGCAAAAATAATGGCCTTCCAGGGCTTAGCTGTGTATGTGGCAGGGAAAGCTTACACTGGCTATTACATGGATGCCGACGGGATATTATACCAGGCCGCAAATGGCCTTGTAGAACCCCAGACCGGCACAGTAGCGGCAGGGGCGGAATACTATAGCAGCCAAGCGGCGAAAATAATGGCCTTCCAAAGCTTAACTGTGTATGTGGGAGGGAAAGTATATTCCGGTTATTACACAGACCATGAAAATAAAATGTACCATTCCAGCAAAGGGGCGCCTGCCCTGAAAACTGGTTTGATGAAAGCTGGCACCGCATATTACAGCTTCAATGAAAAAAAATCCCTGTCCCTCACAAAACAGGCCTTATATGTGGAAGGGAAGGTATACAGCGGCTACTACATGGACAGCAGCAAGAAAATGTACAGCGTAACAAAGGGGACGCGCACCCTGAAAACCGGCTCGGTGAAGGCCGGCGCAAAGTATTACAGCTTCAATGAAAAAAAGACGCTGACGCTTGCAAAAAAGACGCTGTATGTAAAGGGAAAAGTATATACCGGCTACTACATGGACAGCAGCAAGAAGATGTACTACGCCAAGAAAGGGACGGCTTCCCTGAAAACTGGCTCAGTGAAAGCTGGGGCTAAGTACTATAATTACAGCTCCAAAAAAACCTTAAAATTATCAAAAAAGACTTTATATGTAAAAGGGAAAGCATATACCGGCTACTACATGGACAGCAGCAAGAAGATGTACTATGCCAAGAAAGGGACGGCTTCCCTGAAAACTGGCTCAGTAAAGGCCGGGGCCAAGTACTATAGCTACAAGTCCAAAAAAACCTTAAAATTATCAAAAAAGACTTTATATGTGAAAGGGAAAGCATATACCGGCTATTACATGGACAGCAGCAAAAAAATGTACCGGGCAAACAAAGGCACATGCACCTTAACCACCGGGATACTGGAAGCTGGGACCAAGTACTATAGCTACAAGGCCAAAAAGACATTAACGCTCCAGGGGCAGACGCTCTATGTGGGAGGGAAAGTATATTCCGGCTATTACATGGATGCTGAAAATAAAATGCACCTGCTCAGCGGAGGGGCATCCACCCCAGTCAACACAGCGCTGGACGCTGGGACGGCGTATTATAGCACCCAGGAAGGGAAGATGCTGTCGCTCCCGGCACAGACGGTATATGTCAATGGGAAGGAAATGGCCGGGATGAGCCCGGAATCCCTGGCAACCCTCCAAAGGGCGCAGGCAGTTGTCGCCCGCATTACAAACGACAGCATGTCACGGGAGCAAAAGCTTAGGGCCTGCTTTGATTACGTGAAGACGGCTTACCGTGAAATCAACCCAAGGATCCCCCATTACAAAGGCATGGACTGGCCTGTCGTCTATGCAAATGACATGTTTGTAAACGGAGCCGGGAACTGCTGCAGCTATGCCGCCGCTTTTGCATACATGGCAAAGGCCATTGGCTGTGAAGAAGTATACTGCTGCAACAGCGGCGGCCACGGATGGGTTGAGATTGACGGGCTGGTCTATGACCCGGAATGGAGCAAATGGCACCATGCCTACAATTACTTTGCCCTTAGCTACAATACCCCAACAGACCAGGACTATAAAGGGGCCATTGGGGCTGGCCATCCATGGATGCGCATAAAAATTTAGCATGTGATGCCTTGATGGAACGAAAGGAATAAATAGAAAATGGTTTTTAGTTCATTGGTATTTTTATGCATATTTTTCCCGGTGGTTTTTTGCCTGCATACTGCAATCCCTTCCACAAACCTGCGGAATGTGCTCCTGATTGTAGCAAGCCTGTTTTTTTACGCATTTGGGGAACCGGTTTACGTGCTCCTGATGGTGGCAAGCGCCTTTTTCAATTACCTGTGCGCGCTCCTGATGGAACGGGCAAACCGGAAAGCTGTGCTGGCCGTGGCCGTGGCAGCCAACATCGGGGTTTTAGGCGTGTTTAAATACATGGGGTTTTTTGCCGCAACCATCAGCAGCGCGCTGCATCTGAGCCTGGATGTCCCGCAGATTGCGCTGCCGATCGGGATTTCGTTTTTTACCTTCCAAGCCATGTCCTATGTGATTGACGTGTACCGGGGGCAAGTGGCTGCCCAGAGGAGTTTCGGCAAAGTGCTGCTGTACATCTCCTTTTTCCCGCAGCTAATTGCAGGGCCGATAGTAAAATACAGGGACATTGCCCTTGAAATTGACAGCCGCAGCGTAAATTTAAAAGAAACCGCCCTTGGCTTAAGGCGCTTTATCTGCGGGCTTTCGAAGAAAATATTGGTGGCAAATACCATGGCCGTGGCCGCAGACCATGCCTTCCAGCAGGGGGCGGGCTCTTTGGACGCCCTGGGCGCATGGATTGGCGCCATTGCCTACACCATGCAGATTTATTATGATTTCAGCGGGTACAGCGACATGGCAATCGGGCTGGGGCAGATGTTCGGCTTCCATTTCAGGGAGAACTTCCAGCACCCCTACGGCTCACCCACCATCAAGGAATTTTGGCGGCGCTGGCATATTTCCCTTTCCTCATGGTTTAAGGACTATGTGTACATCCCCCTTGGGGGAAACCGGAAAGGGGCAGTGCGGGCAGGGCTCCACAAGGTGCTGGTATTTTTCCTGACGGGGCTCTGGCATGGGGCCAACTGGACCTTTGTGGCATGGGGCCTGTTCCATGGGGCCTTCAGCTTCCTTGAGGAGGCTGTCCCAGCCATAAAAAAACTGCCCCGCGCCATACTGCATGTCTACACCATGCTGGTTGTGACGGTAGGGTTCGTCATTTTCCGGGCAGACACCATCGGCGAAGCCATTGCCTTTATCGGGAAAATGTTCACTGGCTTTGCGTTCTCGGCGGCATCCCTGTCCTTTGACTTCCAGCAGCTTACGCCATTTTTCCTTGTAATGCTGGCTGCAGCCATAATCGGCTGTGCCCCGCTGCGCCCCCTTACCTTAAAGCTTGGGGCGGCGGCAAAGCAGGAAGGGGAACTGCCCCCAAAAGAAAACTTTGTGCAGGCAGCGCTGTACGTGGCTGCCTTTGTGCTGCTCCTTTGGTGCATTATCCGCCTTTCCGGCGGCTCGTATAACCCCTTCATCTATTTCCGGTTTTAGGGGAAGCCATGACAGAACGGAGGGAATGATTCAGTTGAAAAAGTATGTAATATTCATAACCGCCTGCCTTGTGGCCTGCCTTCTGCCCTTTGCAGGGATGGCAGTGCGCCCCACAACGGCCAGCACGGAAAATAAGGCGCTGCCCACTTTCCCGGCCCTGAAAGCAAAGGACGGGCATTGGAACCAAGATTTTTTCCAGGAGCTGGAACAGTACTTTAACGGGCGTTTTGCGTTCCGCAACGAGCTGGTCTACTTGGACGCGAAGATACAGGGCTCCTTGTTCCACGTTTCAAATGTGGATTCCGTAACGTATGGGAAGGACGGCTGGCTGTATTACTCCTCCACGCTGGGGGACTATCTGGGACACAACAGGATGGACGGGCGGCAGATTTACAGCCTTGCCCATAACCTTTCCCTTGCCCAGCAGTACGTGGAAGGGCAGGGGGCAGGCTTTGTCCTTGCCATCCCGCCCAATAAAAACACATTGTACGGGGAGCATATGCCATATTATGCCTCCCATATTGCAGACCCCACCCATAACATAGACCTGCTGGCGCCCAAACTGCAGGAGCTGGGCGTCACTTATGCAGACCTCCTTGGGATGTTCCGGGAAGAACAGGAAGTGCTGTACCTGAAACGGGACTCCCACTGGAATATGAAAGGGGCTCGCATGGCATACAACTGCATGATGGATGCCTTGGGGGATACCCATGAGGACTATGGGGACGCCCCTGCCACCCGGGCAAAGGACAGGGACGGCGACCTGAACCGGATGCTCTACACCTTTTATGGGGAAAAAGAACTGGACTACAAGTACAGCATCGGGGATGGATATTCCTATACGGAGGGCACCGGGGACGTTGAGGAACCATGGATCCAGACAGCCGGGGCGGCAGGCAGCGGCACGCTGCTCATGTTCCGGGATTCCTTCGGGAACACGCTGATCCCTTTCTTTGCAGGCCAGTTTAAAAAGGCATGCTTCACTAAAGAAAGCCCTTATGGGCTGGAAACCCTGATGGCGGAGCACCACCCTGATACCGTCGTGTTTGAGAAGGTAGAGCGGAACCTTGCCGAGTTCACCAACATGCCGCCCATTATCCCTGCGCCGGCAGCAAAGACCCCGCAGGATGCAGAGCCTGTGGACTCCGGCACAACCATCGGCATAGGGACGCTGGAATACGACGCCGCCTATTATAAAATCAGCGGGGAAGTGGACAGTTCCCTGGTGAATGAGGAAACAGACATTATCATACAGGCCAATGGCGCCTGCTTCCAGGCGTACCTTACTGGCACAAACGGCTATGTGGCTTACCTGAAAAAAGAGGATTTGCCCCAGTTCCCCATAGAAGCCAGCATACTGACAGAAGACCATGGGTCCTACAAGCTGGTTAAAACGGAAACGTTAGGGGAAGAAGGGATGCTGCCATAGGGCAGCCTGACGCTAAGAAAAACAAGGAGAATAACAGAAATGAAAAAGATAAAAAAAATGGCAATGCTTGGGGTGGCTATGCTGTTCCTGCTTGGGCTGTGCGCCTGCGGGAAAGCCACCGTCAAGATCAACGACGGAGGGACAGTCACAGAATTAGAAACGTCCGTCCCAAATACCGTGGAAAAAATACTTGGGGAAGCAGAAATTGCACTGGAGGAAGGGGATGAAGTAACCCCCTCCCTTGACACAGAGATTTCAGAGGAACAGGAAATTGTAATTTTAAGGAAACATACCGTCAAGCTGACAGCCGATGGGGAAACCAGGGAAGTCGTAATGGCCGGGGGGACAGTCGGCGACCTCCTGAAGCAGGAAGGCATCACCCTTGGGGAGAAGCAGCATATCAACCACGGCCTGGAGGAAAACCTGGCGGACGGGATGGAGCTTAAGATTTCCTATTCCTACAGCATAAAGGTCCAGTGCGACGGGGAAACCAAGGAGCATGAAACAGAAGAAGCAACTGTCAGCGGCGCGCTGGCAGAGCTTGGGATTACGCTGGGTGAAAACGACCGGGTAACCCCGGCGGCGTCTGAAGCCGTCACTGACGGGATGGAAATTGTTGTGAACCGGGTAACCGTGGAAACCGTCGTGGAAACAGAGGAAATTGGGTATGAAACCACCTACCAGAATGACAGTTCCCTCCCGAAAGGGGATGAGCGTGTCAGCACGGAAGGCCAGAACGGCACAAAAGAAGTGTCCTACAAGGTGACTTACGTAGACGGCGCCGAGGAGTCCAGGGAAGTGGAAAATGAAACCATCACAAAAGAGCCGGTAACGAAAGTTGTCAGCGTAGGGACAAAAGAAGAAGCGCCGCCAGCCCCGGCAGAAGCGCCCGCAGCCCCTGAAAGGAGCGTAGTATCGAAAAAAGCCTTTTATAACTGCGACGATGCTTCCCATGGGTATTATGAAATCACTTATTCCGACGGCAGCGTGGAATACCAGGAATTTTAAAGATTTGCAGGCAGGGGGCGGCGCCACGGAATGCGCGCCGTTCCCCGCCAAAACAGGACAATTGGCAGACGCCATCTTATCTATCCGGGACATATTGGGCATCATGCCTGCTGGGGCAGGGAACTCCCCCTGCTGCCAGATACCAGCGCTGCCCTTGCCCGGTATCGCCTAAGCCATCTCACCATCCATTTCCCTTCTGAAAAAACAGGTCCAATGGAAATTTACAGCTTCCTTAAAAACTTTCCGTTTCCCTATTGACCGTACAGTTACTGTATGGTTTATGATACCAGATGTAGGGAAGAAACGTAAGGGGAAAGCCAAGCTGATCCCCAAGGAAGGAGAAGGACTTATGGAAGATACAAACGTATATGGAAAACCTGTAACCCTGAAAAACATTTTAAAATTCGCCGTCCCCACCATCGCAATGACAGTTTTCATGTCATTTTACACCATGGTGGACGGGCTGTTTGTTTCAAATTTCATTGGCACGGACGCGTTGTCAGCCATCAACCTGACTGCCCCAGTCATCCAGCTTGTGACAGCTATTTCTACCATGCTTGCCACAGGCGGGAGCGCAGTCATTATGAAAAAAATGGGGGAGCAGAAGCACCGGGAAGCCACGGAGGACTTTACGTCCCTGATCCTGGTAAACGTGCTGGCAGGGCTTGCCATGTGGGGGATTGGGCATGCCGCCATGGGGCATATTTTCGCAGGCATGGGGCTGTCGGCAGACGTGGCAGGGTACTGCATGGAATATTTGGGCCGGTACCTCTGGTTTACCGTCCCGATCCTGCTGATGAATAACTTCACCCTTTACATGATAGCCAGCGGGAAAGCAACGCTTTCCCTGATTTGTTCCGTGGCAGGGGGCGTGCTGAACATGGCCCTTGATTACATATTCCTTGCCGTGCTTGGCATGGGGATCCGCGGCGCGGCCATTGCAACGGGGCTTGGGTATTCCGTAACGGCAGTTGTCGGCTTAGCTGTATTCAGCAGGAAACAGAACCTGCTGCACTTTGCAAGGCCGGTATTCCGGCCAAAAGTCCTTGCAAACGCAGCCTCCAATGGGTGCTCCGAGATGGCTACCGCCCTTGTGACAGGCATTATTACCATGATGTTCAACTGGACCATGCTCCAGTATGTAGGGGAACACGGCGTTGCTGCCGTCACCATCATTATGTATGTGCTGATGTTTGCAAGCTCCCTGTACAGCGGCTATTCCTATGGGGTTGCTCCCATGCTCAGCTTTTACTATGGGGAGAAAAACCATGAAAAGCTGAAAAAGCTGGTAGGCGCCAGCCTGAAAATCATATCCGTGATTTCAGCCGTGACGGTTTTTGCATCCTTTGCCCTGACGCACCCACTGGTGTCCATTTTTGCCCGCCCTGACAACCCTGTGTACGGCCTTGCAGTGGCCGGGAACCGTATCTGCACCATTGCGCTGTGTTTCATTGGGTTTAATATTTTTGCCAGCGGGATGTTCACCGCCCTGTCCAATGGAGCTGTTTCCGCCATCCTTGCATTTTCAAGGTCTTTCGTGTTCATGCTGGCAGCAATGCTGGTCCTGCCCCGGTTTTTGGGGGTAACCGGAATCTGGCTGGCAACGCCGGCGGCGGAGCTTATGGCGCTTGCTTTATCTTTTGGGATGTTTTTCATGTATAGAAAGAGGTATGGGTATTAACCCTATATAAGGGGCAGAAGGAGGCCTTTGGCCTTAACACATGGAATGCCGGATATGCCAAAATCCGGCGGGAAAGGAGGGCATATGGGGCAGAAAACCTACAAATATGAATCCCTGATTTACGAAGCGCAGGGGAAGGGAGGGGCATACGTCATATTCCCCTACGACATCCGGGAAGAATTCGGCAAAGGGCGGGTGAAAGTCCACGCCACCTTCGACGGGGAGCCTTACGACGGCAGCATCGTCAACATGGGCGTCACCCATGCGGACGGCAGCATCTGCTACATTATCGGCATACGCAAAGGATATCCGGGCCAAAATCGGCAAGCAGCCGGGAGAAAGAGTAGCCGTGACCATAGAAAGCAGGGAACCGGCAACGTAATTCCCATTTTTTGTATAAAATATCAAATCCGGCAAATACTACCAAAAAAAGGAGTTTGACATGGAAAAAAAATGTAGTATTCGCTTCTTGTTGCTGGGAATTACCTTAAGCGCAGCCGTAAGCTTAAGCGCAGGCTTTTTCGCCGGCTCCCAAAAAAGCTGGAAAACTTATGAAGAACGCATTGTCCTGCTCCAGCAGCAGAATGAAGCGCTTTTGGCCCGGCAGGAAACCGGCGGGGCTGCGCAAAGCCTTGCTGAGAGCATGAAGCCCGTGGAGCCCTATGCATATGTCCTGCTGGAGGAAGACGGCTATGTGGCAGTTTACCACTGGGACAGGAAAAATTTGTTTTCCACCACGGACATCTCAGTGGCAGATCTGCCCCAAGACCTGCAGGAAGAAATCCGGGAGGGGAAGCCCATTGAAAATGAAGCCCAGCTCTACAATTTTCTGGAAAATTACACAAGTTAGCCCACTTGGAACTTGAAACTTGTGTTTGTGAGTGTTATAATATCGGAAAATGGCAGGGCGGGCATATGGATCAGACAGTTGACGTAATCATAGTAGGGGCCGGCGCGTCAGGCCTTACTGCCGGAATCCAGGCAGCAAGGCAGGGGGCAAGGGTCCTGATTTTAGAGCATATGGATAAAGCCGGGAAAAAGATTCTGGCGACAGGGAACGGAAAATGTAATTTTACCAATGAAAAGCAGGGCATTGCATATTACAGAGGCAAGAACCCTGCCTTTGTCTTGCCCTCCCTTAGGCAGTTCGGGGTTCCGGAAACCCTCCGGTTCTTCCGGGAATTGGGCGTCCATGGGAAGGCAAAGCGGGACGGGTATTATTACCCGGCCAGCGGGCAGGCGTCCTCCGTGCTGGAGGTGCTCCTGATGGAGTGCCGCAGGCTTGGGGTAACGGTGGAATGTGGGGTGGGCATCCGCTCCATCCAGAAAAAACATGGGGCATTCCTCTTTCGCGCCAAGCAGGGGCTGTTCCAAAGCAAGGCCTGCATCCTTGCCACCGGGGGGAAAGCAGCAAAAAAAACAGGCAGCGACGGCAGCGGGTTCCCCTATATTTTAGGGTTTGGGCACCATGTGTCGGAGCTTGTGCCAGCCTTGGTCCAATTGCAGGGAAAACAGCCATTTTTAAAAGAAGCTGCAGGAATCCGTGCAGAATGCAATGTTATGCTTTACATAGACGGCGAGAAAGCCGCCGAAGATCTGGGGGAGCTGCAGCTGACGGAATTTGGCGTGTCCGGGATCCCTGTGTTCCAGGTCAGCCGCCATGCATCCTATGGGCTCCTCCAAGGGAAACAGGTATCGGTAAGGCTGGACTTCCTCCCCGGGCTTCCAAGGCAGCAGGCCGTCCAGCTTTTGGAGGAACGGTTCTTCCTCTACGGGGAAGGGAAATCCGCAGAAGAAGCCCTGATAGGGCTGTTCCCCCAGAAGCTGAACCGGGTGCTCCTAAAGGAAAGCGGCATCCCGCTGGGGAAACCGGCGGCGTCCTGCAGGAAGCAGGAGCTGTCCCGGCTGGCTGCATGTGCACAGCAGCTTTTGGTGGACATTGCCGGGACAAAGGGGTTTGACAGCGCGCAGGTAACCGCCGGGGGCGCAGACACCGATGAAATCTGCCCGGACACCATGGAATCCAAATTAGTGCCGGGGCTTTTTTTTGCCGGGGAAGTGATGGACATTGACGGGATGTGCGGCGGCTACAACCTCCAGTGGGCATGGACAAGCGGATCCGTGGCCGGGATGGCGGCGGCAGCCTATGCAGGGCATCCAAAGCAGGCGGGAAACGCCGGGATTACAGCAGGAAAGAGGGCAATGCATGATAAGGATACAGCAGTTAAAGCTACCCATCCCCCATACCGAGGGGCAATTGATAGGGAAAATTGCAAAAACACTGGGCGTAAAGCCAAAGGCAGTAAAAGGGTACAAAATCAGGAAACAGTCCATAGACGCCCGCAAAAAAGACAGGGTTAGCTATGTTTACACCATAGACGCAGATGTGGGACAGGAATCCCACATCCTAAAGAAAGGGGACAGGCCAAATGTATCCCTAGCCAGCGATACCCCCTACCAGTTCCCAGCCAGCGGGGAACTCCCCCTGCCCCACAGGCCGGTGGTTGTAGGCAGCGGGCCGGCAGGCCTGTTCTGCGCCTACCTGCTGGCAAAGCATGGCTATGCCCCCATCATCCTGGAACGGGGCAAGTGCATGGAGGAGCGGGCCAGGGATGTGGAAACGTTCTGGCAGGGGAACCAGCTCAGCCCGGAATCAAACATCCAGTTTGGGGAAGGCGGCGCAGGGGCTTTTTCCGATGGGAAACTGAATACCTTGGTAAAGGACGTAAAAGGGCGCAGCCAGGCAGCCTTAGATATTTTTATCCGCCACGGCGCCCCGGAAGAAATCGGCTACCAGTCCAAGCCCCATATTGGGACGGACCTTTTGCGGGGCGTGATTACGGACATGCGCCGCCAGATAGAAGCGTGGGGCGGGAGCTTCCTGTTCCAAACCAGGATGGACGGGCTTACATTCCGGCAGGGAAGGCTGGCCGGCTTAACCTGCACCCAGAAGGGGAACCCTGTTTCCATAGATACAGGCATTGCCATCCTTGCCATCGGGCACAGCGCAAGGGACACCTTCCGGCTGCTCCACGGCGAAGGCTTTGCCATGGAAGCCAAGCCCTTCGCCGTAGGGCTGCGGGTGGAGCATCCCCAAGCCATGGTAAATGAAAGCCAATATGGCCCTAAATTTGCCGGGAAGCTCCCTGCCGCCCCTTATAAATTAACGGCAAACCTGCCAAACGGCAGGGGCGTCTATTCCTTCTGCATGTGCCCGGGGGGCTATGTGGTAAACGCCTCCTCAGAGCCCGGGCGGGTTGCCGTCAATGGGATGAGCTACAGCAGCCGGGATGGGGCAAATGCCAACAGCGCCATTATCGTCACGGTAACGCCGGAGGATTTCGGGGCTTCCGGCCCATTAGGGGGCGTGGAATTTCAGCAGAAGCTGGAAGAAAAGGCATACCAGATTGGGAAGGGCAGGGTGCCCCAGCAGTTATTCGGGGATTTTGAGGAAGGCAGGGTTTCCGCTTCTTATGGCGGCTTCCCTTCTGCCATCCGGGGCCAGAAGGGGTTTGGCCCGCTGCATACCCTGTTCCCAGCCGGGATTTCCGATTCCTTCTGCCAGGGGATGCACCAGTTTTCCAAAAAAATCCCTGGCTTCTGCCGCCCGGACGCCATCCTGTCCGGGGTAGAAAGCCGGACGTCATCCCCAGTCAGGATTATACGGGACGCGCAGTTTGAAAGCAGCAAGCGTGGGGTATACCCCTGTGGGGAAGGCGCAGGGTACGCAGGCGGCATTATGTCCGCAGCCATGGACGGGATGAAGGTTGCCGAGGCAGTTGCAGGGAAATACCGTCCGCCTGCCCCATAAAATTACAACAGAGGAGGGAAGTATTACCGTGTCAGAATACACACCAATGATGCAGCAATATATAGATACGAAAAAGGATTATAAGGATTGCATCCTGTTTTACCGCCTGGGGGATTTCTACGAGATGTTTTTCGAGGACGCAAAGACCGCTTCCAAGGAACTGGAAATCACCCTAACCGGGAAAAACTGTGGGAAGGACGAAAAGGCCCCCATGTGCGGGGTCCCTTACCATTCGGTGGAATCCTATTTGAATAAATTAGTAGCCAAGGGCTATAAGGTAGCCATCTGCGAGCAGGTGGAAGACCCAAAGATGGCAAGGGGCCTGGTCCGGCGGGAGGTCGTGCGGATTGTCACGCCAGGGACCAACCTGGACACGCAGGCCCTGGACGAAACCAAGAACAATTACATCATGTGCATTGCATATATAGAGGACCGCTACGGCGTTTCCATTGCGGACGTCACCACCGGGGATTACTATGTGACGGAGGTAGACCAGGAAGCAAAGCTAAAGGATGAAATACATAAATTTGCCCCATCGGAAATCATCTGCAATGAGGCATTTTCTATGTCGGGGATGGACCTTGAGGACTTAAAGCAGCGGCTTGGGATCGCCGTCTATGCTTTGGACGCCTGGTATTTCAGCGATGAAACAGCCAGGAACACGCTGCTGTCCCATTTTAAGGTGTCAAACCTCCAGGGGCTTGGGATTACGGACTATGAGTGCGGCACCATTGCAGCAGGGGCGCTTTTGAAATACCTGTATGAAACCCAGAAGAACAGCCTTGCCAACATGACTTCCCTGCAGCTTTACCTCAGCGGGAAATACATGGTGATTGACAGCTCCACAAGGCGGAACCTGGAACTGGTGGAAACCCTGCGGGAAAAGCAGAAGCGCGGTTCCCTGCTGTGGGTGCTGGACAAGACAAGGACCGCCATGGGGGCAAGGATGCTCCGCAGCTGCGTGGAACAGCCCCTGATTGACCGGCAGGGAATTGAAGGGCGGCTGGATGCCGTGGAGTCCTTAAACCGCAGCGCCATGCTCCGGGAAGAACTAAGGGAATACTTAAACCCCATCTATGACTTAGAGCGCCTGATCAGCCGCGTCACCTACCAGACTGCCAACCCGAGGGATTTGACAGCCTTTAAAAGCTCCTTGGAAATGCTCCCCCATATCCATGCCCTCCTTGGGGAATTTGACGCCGCCCTGCTTCTGGAAATCCAGTCAGAGCTTGATGTCCTGGAAGACATTTACCAGTTGGTGGATGCATCCATCAAGGAAGACCCGCCCATTTCCATCCGGGACGGGGGCATCATAAAGGAAGGGTACGACGAGGAGATTGACAAGCTGCGCCATGCCAAGACGGAAGGGAAGACATGGCTGATGGAGCTGGAAACAAAGGAACGGGAAAAGACCGGAATCAAAAACCTGCGCATCCGGTACAACAAGGTATTCGGCTATTATCTGGAAGTCACAAATTCCTACCAGAACCTTGTCCCGGACTACTATACCAGAAAGCAGACCCTTGCTAACGCAGAACGCTATATTACAGCAGAACTTAAGGAACTGGAGGATATCATCCTTGGGGCGGAGGATAAACTGGTTTCCCTGGAATATGAAACCTTCCGGGACATCCGAGACAAGATTGCAGACGAAGTGCTGCGCATCCAGAAGACAGCCAAGGCCGTGGCAAAGGCAGACGTCCTGGCCGCCCTTTCCCTTGTGGCAGAGCGGAACAATTACTGCCGCCCCTCCATAAATGAGAACGGCGTCATTGACATCAAGAACGGGCGCCACCCGGTGGTGGAGCAGATGATTGACAACGACATGTTCATTTCCAATGACACTTACCTTGACAACCACAAGAAGCGCATTTCCATTATCACAGGCCCCAATATGGCAGGGAAATCCACCTATATGCGCCAGACCGCGCTGATTGTGCTGATGGCGCAGATTGGCAGCTTCGTCCCGGCGGAACAGGCCAAAATCGGGATTGTGGACCGGATTTTCACCCGGGTAGGGGCTTCCGACGACTTGGCAAGCGGACAGAGCACCTTTATGGTGGAAATGACGGAGGTTGCCAATATTCTGCGGAACGCCACCAGCAACAGCCTTCTGGTCCTGGATGAAATCGGCCGGGGCACCAGCACCTTCGACGGGCTCAGCATTGCATGGGCCGTGGTGGAGCATATCAGCAACCCCAAGCTCCTTGGGGCGAAAACACTATTTGCCACCCATTACCATGAGCTGACGGAGCTGGAAGGCAAGCTGAACAACGTCAATAATTACTGCATTGCCGTAAAGGAAAAAGGGGACGACGTGGTATTTTTAAGGAAAATTGTCCCCGGCGGCGCGGACAAAAGCTATGGCATCCAGGTGGCAAAGCTGGCAGGGGTGCCGGAAAGCGTCATTGAACGGGCCAAGGCCATTTCCGAGGAACTCAGCGCCCACGACATTGCGGAGCTTACTGGGAGCCTGATTTCGGAGAACACCAGGCCCAAAAAGAAGCAGGAAAAGTTAGACGAGGTGGACCTGACCCAAATGTCCCTGTTTGACACGGTAAAGGACGACGACATTATCGGGGAAATCCGGGAGCTGGACCTTGGGAACCTGACGCCCATTGACGCGCTGAATAAGCTGTACCATTTGCAGAGCAAGGTTAAGAACCGCTGGAAGTTTACATAATATTTTTATGGAAACTTAAGAGCTATGGAAGGAGTGTGATATACTTTATGCAAGTTGAAAATTTAATAGAAAATGTAGATAACCAAATCATAAATATCAGGACAAAAAGCCTGGATGTTTCCTTTAATGAATTATATGACATGTATACAGATGGAGAATTAATCATTGCACCGGACTACCAAAGGCTGTTCCGTTGGGAAGCAGAAAAACAGTCACGCTTCATGGAATCTTTGATTTTAGAGATGCCAGTTCCCCCCATTTTTGTGATAGAAATCAAAGATGGGGAATACGAACTGATAGACGGGCTCCAGAGGGTATCCAGTTATCTTCATTTCCGTGGGGAAGTATTGGGGGAGGAAACCACGGAGCCTTTGGTATTAAGTGGCTGCGACATCGTGCCTGCATTAAATGGCATGACTTTTGACATGCTCCCAAAACCTTTGCAGATCAAAATAAAAAGAAGCTTTGTCAGGATGGAAGTTATTAAGAAAGAAAGTGAGCCAAGCCTAAAATACCATATGTTTAAACGGCTCAACACAGGCGGGGAACTGTTGTCCGCACAGGAAATCAGGAATTGTACCGTCCGTCTTTTGGATTCTAAGGCATTGATATTTTTAGAAGAATGCAGCAGGAACAAGGATTTTAAAGCTGTGATTGACAAAATTGGCAAAAAAAGCTTTAAGGTAAAATATGACCAAGAACTGGTGCTTCGCTTTTTTGCTTTGAAAAATGATTTGGCAAACTACAGATATCCCGTTACAGAATACTTTACCCGTTACCTGGAAAAAATCACAACTGGAGAAGAAGTATTTGATTATGCCAAAGAAAAGCGGGTTTTTGAACAGACCTTCTACATCATAAACCAGTCGCTAGGGAGCAGTGCATTTTCAAGTAGGACAAAGCTTGGGCACGAAAGGAATGATTTTGTTTTATATTTTTATGACGGAATTACAATTGCATTAGGGAAAGTGACTGGTTCCTTCCAGGAAACCAAAGAGTATGGAAGATTAAGGGACGCCATTAACCATGTGAAATTTGGAGAAGAAATCCAGTCCTATAAGACAGGGAACATTAATAGCATGGCAAAACGGATTGAACTCTTTTTGGCGGGGGTGAACTCGGCCATTGACTAAAGAAGAACTGCGCACAGCAATGGAAACAGAACTGGCTTGGAGACAAGAAGAATTGGCATTTATGAAAAACCAGTTATCAAATATTGATGGGGGACTGCTGCAAGATAAGTATAGGAAAAGTTTAGTGCTGATGCTATATTCCCACTTTGAAGGCTTTGTAAAAATATGCCTGTTATCCTATATCCAGTATGTCAATTCTTTGCATTTGAAAAGGGAGTGCTTCAATGAAAGGCTAATCGCTTCTTCCATGAACCGGGAATTTAATGCATTTGACAATAATGATGAAAAATGTAGCATTTTCAAGAAAAAACTTCCAGAAGACAAGCGTCTGCACCGGTTTTACCGGCGGGTTAATTTTTTGGAAACACTAGAGGACTTCAAAGCAGAGGATTTAATGATACCAGACGAAACGATTGACACGGAATCTAACCTGTGGTATATCGTCCTCCAGAAAAATTTATATAAAGTAGGCTTGCCCGTTGATTTATTTGATGATTTTTCAAAAGATATTGATGCACTTGTAAACAGGAGAAATTCTATTGCACATGGTACAGAACGTGCGGGTGTGACAAAGAACGAATATGCCAAATGGGAAACAAAAGCTTACCAGGTGATGGAAGATATTATCCGCTGCATCTATGCCACTGTCAGCCATGAAAAATATTTAAAGGAGCCCATATGCCAAACATAGAAATTTTAGACCAACAGACCATTGACAAAATTGCAGCAGGTGAAGTCATTGAGCGCCCCTCCTCCGTGGTAAAGGAGCTGGTTGAAAACGCCATAGACGCCAAAGCCAGCGCCATTACTGTGGAAATCAAGGAGGGCGGCAGTTCCTTCCTCCGCATTACGGACAATGGGTGCGGCATGGAAGCGGAAGAAGTGCCCCTTGCCTTCCTGCGCCATTCCACCAGCAAAATTCGGAATGTGGAGGATTTGCTGACGGTATCCTCCCTTGGGTTCCGGGGGGAAGCGCTGAGCAGCATTGCGGCAGTTTCCCAAGTGGAGCTGATTACCAAGACCTTTTCCAGCTTTAGCGGCACCCGCTATGTCATTGAGGGCGGGAAAGAAAAGTCCAGGGAAGAAATCGGCGCCCCGGAGGGCACCACCTTTCTGGTACGCAACCTTTTCTACAATACGCCTGCACGGCGGAAGTTCCTGAAAACCCCCCAGACAGAAGCTGGGTACATTGGGGATTTGATGGAACGGCTGGCCCTGTCCCACCCGGAAATTTCCTTTAAGCTGATTGTAAACAACCAGCCCAAGCTGCACACCTCTGGAAACTCCAACTTAAAAGAAGTGATTTACCATGTCTATGGCCGCGACATTGCTTCCAACCTGATAGAAGTCCATGGGGAAAACGAATGGTTTTCCGTCCGTGGGTTTATTGGCAAGCCTTTGGTTTCCAGGGGGAACCGGAATTTTGAAAATTATTTCATTAACGGCAGGTATATTAAAAGCAGCCTGATTTCCAAAAGCATTGAAGAAGGCTATAAATCTTTTGTGATGCAGCACAAATACCCTTTCACTGCCCTGCATATTTCCATCAGCGGAACTCTTTTAGACGTCAATGTCCATCCAACCAAAATGGAGCTGCGGTTCAGCAATGGGGAAGAGATATACGAGTTCCTAACCAGCCTGGTCCGGGACGCCATCAACCAAAGCGAACTGGTTTACCAGGTCAGCCTGGAGAAGGGGCAGGAAGGGAAGGCAAGGCAGGCCCGTGAAAAAAAGGAAAGGCTTACCTCCAGCCGCCACGCCCCGGAGCCTTTTGAGTCCAAACGCCTGGAAGCCGTGAAAAAAGCCATCCAGAAGGACAGCCCCTATGAACCGAAATACAACGGGCGTGAGCTCCCTGGACTGGCGGAGGAGGAAATTACATTTTCCTTCCAAAAGCAGCCCGGTGCAGCAGGGGGCTGTTCTGGGGACGGCCAGGAACTGGCATCCGGCAGCTTACATTCCGGCGCAGAAACGGGGGCGGAGAACGCTGCATCCCTGCCTTTCCAAGAAGCAATGGCGCAAGATCCGGCAATGCCGCTTCCTCAAAAAACAATAGCGCAAGATCCGGCAATGCCGCTGCCCCATGAAACAATAACAGAAGAAAAAGCAGAAGATGCAGCAGGGGCAGAGGATGCAGCAGGCTCCCCAAGAAAGCTCCTTGAAGAAGCTTCCCGGAAAGACCACCGGATCATCGGCCAGCTTTTTGATACCTACTGGCTGGTCGAATTTGACAGCAGCCTATATATTATCGACCAGCACGCAGCCCACGAAAAAGTCCTCTATGAACGGACCCTGTCCTCCCTGCGCAAAAAGGAATTTACCTCACAGGTAATTTACCCGCCCATCCTTTTGACCTTAAACATGCAGGAAGAATCGCTTTTAAAGAAATATATGCCCTATTTCCAGGAACTGGGCTACGAAATCGAGCATTTCGGCGGGAAAGAGTACTCCGTCACCGCAGTCCCCGCAAACCTTTTCGGGCTAGATGGGCAGGGGCTTGCCATTGAGATTTTGGACGGCCTGGCAAATTTCCATGGGAAGGAAACGCCCCAGATGATAACGGAAAAAATAGCTTCCATGTCCTGCAAAGCCGCCGTAAAGGGGAACCAGTCCCTTTCCCGTCCGGAATTGGAAGCATTAATCGGGGAACTCCTTTCACTGGAGAACCCTTACCATTGCCCCCATGGAAGGCCTACCATTATTTCCATGCCAAAATATGAACTGGAGAAAAAATTTAAAAGGGTCCTCTAGTGTACTGGCACATTTATAATTAGGCAAACCTACCCATAACATAAAACGGAAGGAGCGGACAGTTTTCATGAAGCAGCCATTAATTATATTAACGGGGCCTACTGCCGTAGGGAAAACAGAGCTTTCCATCAGCTTGGCAAAGCAGGTAGGCGGGGCGGTGATTTCTGCAGATTCCATGCAGGTTTACCGGCACATGGACATCGGCTCCGCCAAGATCACAAAAGAAGAAATGCAGGGAATCCCCCACTACCTTATCGATGCCTTTGATCCAGACGAAGAATTCCATGTGGTGCGGTTTCAGGAATATGCAAAGCATTGCCTGGAAAAAATATACGGAGCAGGGCAAATCCCCATCCTTGTGGGAGGCACGGGGTTCTATATCCAAGCCCTGCTGTATGGCATTGACTTTACGGAACAGGCGGAGGATAAGGAATACCGGGCAAGGTTAGAACAAATCGCCAGGGAGCAAGGCCCAAAAGCCCTCCATAAGCTGCTGGAAGAAACAGACGAAGCTTCCGCAGCGCAAATCCATGAAAATAATATAAAACGTGTCGTGCGTGCGCTGGAATTTTACCACTTATCCGGCCAGAAAATTTCAGAGCACAACGAACGGGAACGGCAGCGGGAATCCCCTTACAACTTCGCCTATTTTGTTTTAAACGACGTGCGGGAACAGCTCTACCACCGGATTGGGCAGCGGGTAGACAAGATGGTGGCAGACGGGCTCGTAGAAGAAGTGCAGAAGCTGAAAGAAATGGGGTTCCACAAAGGCATGGTATCCATGCAGGGCCTTGGCTATAAGGAAATCCTCGATTACTTAGACGGGCGCTGCACGCTGGAAGAAGCCATTTACCGGATGAAACGGGATACCAGGCATTTCGCCAAACGCCAGCTTACGTGGTTCCGGCGGGAACGCAGCGTCATTTGGGTCGAAAAACAAGAATTTGGCTATGACAATGAAAAAATATTATCCTACCTGAAGGAAATACTAACCGAAAAACATATTTTATAAAACTGTATCAAAGCGTCATGCATTCCGCGAAAGGACAACCAATGAAAGAATTATACCAAAAATTAGGCATCCAGGAAAAAGTTTACAGCTATGGGCAGCAGTTTGAAGAAAAGCTGAAAGACCGCTTTGCAGAACTGGACAAGACCGCCGAATACAACCAGCTAAAAGTCATCCGGGCCATGCAGGCCCATAAAGTCAGCGCAGAATGTTTTATGGGAACCACCGGATATGGGTATAATGATTTAGGGCGGGACACGTTAGAGGAAGTCTACGCCACATGCTTCCATGGGGAAGCTGCGCTGGTACGCCCCCAAATCACCTGCGGCACCCACGCCCTGGCCCTTGCGCTGATGTCGAACTTAAGGCCCGGCGACGAGCTGCTGTCCCCGGCCGGCAAGCCTTACGACACCTTAGAGGAAGTCATCGGCATCCGCCCCTCCAAAGGTTCCCTTGCAGAGTACGGCGTCACTTACCGCCAGGTGGACTTGCTCCCAGGCGGCGCCTTTGACTACGAAGCCATTGCAGGCGCCATTACGGAAAAAACAAAGCTTGTTGCCATCCAGCGTTCCAAAGGATACCAAACAAGGCCAACTTTTTCCGTTGCCCAGATAGGGGAACTGATTTCTTTTGTAAAAAAAATCAAGCCCAGCCTTATCTGCATGGTAGACAACTGCTATGGGGAATTTGTAGAGCAAAGAGAGCCCTTAGAAGCCGGCGCAGACATGATCGTAGGATCCCTGATTAAAAACCCCGGCGGCGGCTTAGCGCCTATCGGCGGCTATATTGCCGGCAAAAAAGAGTGCATCGAAAACGCCGCTTACCGCCTGACTTCCCCGGGGCTTGGCAAAGAAGTCGGGGCGTCCTTAGGCGTTATCCAGTCCTTCTACCAGGGTCTGTTTTTTGCCCCCACCGTAGTGGCAGCCGCCTTAAAAAGCGCTATTTTTGCCGCAAATATATACGAAAGCCTTGGGTTCCCGGTTATCCCGGACGGCTCCGAAAGCCGCCACGACATTATACAGGCCGTCACCCTAAATTCCCCGGAAGCCCTGATTGCCTTCTGCAAAGGCATCCAGGCCGCCGCCCCCGTAGACAGCCATGTAACCCCGGAGCCATGGGACATGCCCGGTTACGGCGACAAGGTCATTATGGCCGCAGGGGCATTTATCCAGGGATCCTCCATTGAGTTAAGCGCAGACGGCCCCTTACGCCCCCCATACGCCGCCTATTTCCAAGGCGGCCTGACATGGCCCCACGGGAAGCTTGGGATCCTAATGTCCCTGCAAAAACTGTACGAATCTGGATTGGTAACCTTATTTTGAAATTATTTATGAATTTTTAACAATAAATTAGTATACACAACCGCCTATATATGCTAAAATAAAATGTAAAACTTTTTCCTTTGCTTTGAGAGAGTACAGGGAACTTATGAATACACATATTACAATGAAGGAACTACCGGAATCCGAGCAGCCTTTGGAAAAATGCATCCGCTACGGCGCGCATGTGCTGTCAGACGCAGAACTTTTGGCTGCCATCCTGAAAAACGGCACAAGGGACATGACGGCCCTGCAGCTTGCCCAGCTTTTCCTGTCCCAGAAGGAGAAGAACCTGCTGAACTTAACTGCCATGGGCACAGAAGAAATGCAGAAGCTCCCGGGCATTGGGCAAGTAAAGGCCGCGCAGCTAAAATGCGTGGCAGAACTGGCAAGGCGCATTGCCAAGGCCAGCAGGGTCCGGGACGTAAGGCTGAACGAGCCAGCCACCATTGCGGCCTACTATATGGAATCCCTCCGGCACGAAACGAAAGAAAAACTGTTATTATCCATGTTTGATGCAAAAAGCAGCCTTTTGGGGGACGAAATCATTTCCGTGGGCACAGCCACCAGTTCGCTGGTGTCCCCAAGGGAAATCTTCCGGAAGGCGCTGGAATACGGCGCCGTCCACATCGTGCTCCTCCATAACCACCCCAGCGGGGATCCTGCGCCGAGCGACGCAGACCTTGCCGTGACAAAACGGGTGGCAGAGAGCGGCATGGTCCTTGGGATTGCCCTTGCAGACCACATTATTATTGGGGATAACAGATATATCAGCTTTAGAGAAAATGGCCTTTTAGGTTGAGGAAAGGAACGTAAATTATGTCGACAAATGTTTATGGAATTGATTTAGGGACTTGTAACCTGAAAGTATTTTGCAAGGCTACGGGAAATGTCATCAATGAGAAAAACGCCATTGCGGTTGTGAACAAGAACCAGCTCTATGCCTTCGGGAACGATGCGTATGCCATGTATGAGAAAGCGCCGGACGCCATCAAGGTATCCTTCCCGGTCGTGAATGGGGTAATAGCAGATTACAACAATATGCAGAACATGATTGGAGAGGTATTGGACAAGCATGTGAAGAACCATATTAAGGGGGCTGAATTTATTGTGGCCGTGCCCACGGACATTACAGAAGTAGAAAAAAAGGCATTCTTTGACTTGTTCTACAAGAGCCGCTTCAAGCCAAAGAGTGTGCTCCTTTGTGAAAAGCCCATAGCGGACGCAGTAGGCCTTGATTTGGACGTTAATTCCCCCACTGGGTTCATGATTGTCAATATCGGCGCAGACACCACGGAGATTTCCGTCATTTCCCTTGGGGGGCTTGTGTTAAGCGACCTGCTCCACTTTGGGGGGAAGCGCATTGATGAATCCATTATCAACCATATGAAACGCAATTTCGGGCTGGTCATCGGCCAGAAAACTGCCATGTACTTAAAAGAAACGCTGGGCTGCGCACTCCCGGAGGAAGAGGAACAGACCACCGTCATTGTAGGGCGGGACGTGGTGAGCGGCCTTCCCATTGAAATGGAGGTTTCCTCCCCAGTGGTATACGAAGCCATCAAGGACAACCTCAATTCCATCTGCACCTCCATTAAGATGATTTTGGAAAAAACCCCGCCAGAGCTGGCAAAGGACATTATCCATTCCGGCATTTACATTACCGGCGGCTCCTCCAAAATCAAGCGGCTGGACGAGCTGTTCAAGCAGATTACCAACATTCAGGTCAATACCTGCGAACTGCCAGAGGAGAGCGCCGTAAGGGGCCTGAATAAAATTGTTTCCGATGAAAAATTCCGGCGGCTGGCTTTTAGCATGAAAACCAGAATTTATAAATAAAGGTGTAATCATATATGAAGCGTAAACCAACAAAACATTCCATACCAACCAGATATACCCTCCTGATACTGACAGGGCTCTGTATCATTGTCATGTTCGTCAGCTTTACGCTGAATTTGTCCGGAGGGCCTTTGAATACAGTAGCCGGGTATGTGTTTGTCCCCATGCAGAAGGGGATCAATACCATCGGCACATGGTTTTTGTCCCGGGCGGACGACCTGAAATCGCTGCGGGACGTGATGCAGGAGAACCGGGAACTGCAGGCAGAAGTGGATAAGCTGACACAGGAATTAAGCACCATCAAGCTGGAACAGTATGAACTGGACAACCTCCGGGAGCTGATGGAGCTGGACCAAAAATACCCCAGCTATGAAAAAGTAGCCGCCCATGTCATTGGGAACGACGGCGGGAACTGGTTCAGCATTTTCCTGATTGACAAAGGCGAAAACGACGGGATTGAAAAAGACATGAACGTTATTGCAGGGAGCGGGCTGGTAGGGATTGTCATTGACACCGGCCCTAATTATGCAAAAGTCCGTTCCATAATTGACGACGCCAGCAATGTAAGCGGCATGTCGCTGTCCACCGCCGACCGCTGCATTATCAGCGGGAACCTTGCCACCATGAATGAACAGCAGGTCATCGCGTTTACAGATTTGAAATGTGACGACAATGCAGTAAGCACAGGGGAGCAGATGGTAACTTCCCATATCAGCGACAAGTATCTGGAAGGCATTTTAATCGGTTATGTCAGTTCCATTGAACGGGATTCCAATAACCTGACATATTCCGGCACCATTACGCCAGCCGTGGATTTCCAGCACCTGCGGGAAGTACTGGTAATACTGGATAAGAAGAATATGGGAGACCAGCAGGAGGGGCAGGAAACGCCAAAGAACACGAAACAGCAGAAAACCAAAGAAAAGCAAAAGAAACAGGAGGGCAGCCAATGAAACTAAGGCGCAAGTTTGCAGTATTTGCCATTGTTACCATATGTTTCCTGCTGCAGAGTACCTTGTTCCAAGCCCTCTCCTTTGCATCCATTTCCCCAAACCTCCTGATTGTGGCGGTTTCCTCCTTCGGGTTTATGCGGGGCAGGAAAGAGGGGATGTGGATTGGGTTTTTCTGCGGGCTTCTGCTGGATATTTTTTATGGCAGCGTAATTGGGTTCTATGCCCTGATTTACTCATATATCGGCTATGTCAACGGATTTTTCCGCAAAATGTTTTTCCCGGACGACATTAAGCTGCCGCTGATTTTGATTGCACTGAGCGATTTTTCCTGCAATTTTATGGTATATGTATTCCTGTTTTTCCTGCGGAGGAAATTCCGGTTCAATTACTATTTGCTGCACATTATGCTGCCGGAATTGGTATACACCATACTAGTGACGATTATCCTTTATTTTATTATCCTGAAAATCAACCAGAAGCTAGAAGCAATTGAGCGAAGGAGCGCGAATAAGTTTGTTTGAGTCTATCAAGAATTTCAGTAAAAAGTTAATAAGTTCCCGGCTGTTTATCTTAAGCCTTGCCATGCTGGGCATTTTTGCCATCCTCATGCAGCGCATCTTTGTGCTGCAGATTATCAATGGGAAGGAATATATGGACAACTATACCTTACGCATCCAGAAGGAACGCGTCACCTCCGGGACCCGGGGCAGTATTTATGACCGCAATGGAAAACTCCTTGCATACAGCGAGCTTTCTTATTCCGTGACGATAGAGGATAACGGCATTTATACCAGCACCTCTGAAAAAAACCGGCTGATGAACGAGGAGCTGAACACTGTCATCCACATGGTTGAGGAAAAGGGGGACGCCATTACCAACACCTTCGGCATCCAGAAAGATGAAACAGGGGCGTATGGCTTTGTTGTAACCGGGAAAGCACAGAAGCGGTTCCTTGCGGACGTTTATGGGCACACCAAGATTGACGACCTGAAATTCAACAAGAAATTAGGATATAACGAAGGATCCGCTACGCCGGAACAGGTAATGGAATATCTGCAGGATAAATTTGGCATTTACGTAGAAGGCAGGGAATATGAGGACATAAAGGGCAGGGAGCTGAATTTTTACACCAGCGAAGAAGCCTATAAAATTATGGTTCTGCGGTATGCCATTTCCCAGAACAGCTACCAGCGCTATGTGCTGACGACAATTGCCCAGAATGTCAGCGAAGAAACTGTCGCCGTCATCAAAGAAAATTCGGAAATCCTGCAGGGCATTGACATTATGGAGGACAGCATACGCAAATATGTGGACAGCACGTATTTTTCCCATATTATCGGCTATACCGGAAAGATTTCCCAGACGGAATATGACGAGCTTTCCAAAGAAAACGACCAGTATACCTTGAACGACGTCATTGGGAAGTCCGGCATCGAGCAGGTGATGGACCAGGAACTGCAGGGGACTAAGGGCATTGAGCAGTTTTACGCCGACAGCGTAGGGCGGATTACGGAAATGATTAAGAAGGTGGACGCTTCTTCCGGCAATAACATTTACCTGTCCATTGACGCGGACCTGCAAAAAGCTGTTTACCAGATGCTGGAGCAGGAGCTTGCCGGGATCCTTTATGCAAATATTGAAAATATTAAGGAATACGACACCAGCACGGGTTCCGCTTCAGACATTAAAATCCCTATTGACGATGTATTTTTTGCATTAATCAATAACAATGTCATTGACATCAGCCACTTCAGCGCAGAAGATGCAAAGCTGATAGAGCAGCAGGTATACAGCGCATTTCTGGCAAAGCAGGATTCCGTCATCAATGAGCTGCGCCAGCAATTTTCCTCAGGCGCCCCCGTCCCTTATGAGGACCTGGACAGCGAGCAGCAGATGTACATGAGCTATATCCTGTCCATGCTGCAGAAGAAGGAAATCTTCCTGTCGGACAAAGTAGATACGGAAGACGAGGTTTACAAGGCATGGAAAAACGATACCATAAGCTTATGCGAATACCTGCGCCGTGCTATCGCCATGGACTGGATTGACATTACGAAATTTGATACGGACTCCAAATATTCCGACTCTACAGAAATATATGACGCTTTAGTAACTTATATTACGGAAGAATTAAAAACAGACCGGGAATTCAGCAAACGGATTTATAAATACATGATAAACCAGGAGCTGGTTTCCGGCACGCAGATCTGCCTTCTGCTGTTTGAGCAGGGCATCCTGCAGGAAAGCGAAGGGGACCTGACGGCTTTGCAGGTGGGGAATTTAAGCGCGTTCCAGTTTATGCGGGACAAAATCAAAAACCTGCAGATTACGCCGGCCCAGCTTGCCTTAGACCCATGTACTGCAAGCTGCGTTATGATAAACCCAAGGAACGGGGAACTGCTTGCCTGTGTGACTTATCCCGGATACGACACCAACCGGCTTGCCAACTCGGTGGATTCGGAATATTTTGCCAGCCTGCAGGCGGATTTATCCATCCCCCAATATAACAATGCCACCCAGCAGCAGACGGCGCCAGGTTCTACCTTTAAGCCTGTGACTGCCGCCGCCGCATTGACAGAAGGGGCAGTCAGCGTCAGCGAGCAGATTGCCACCAAAGGGGAATTTACGGAAATCAACCCCTCCCCCAGATGCTGGATTTACCCGGGGAGCACCCACGGGGCAATTACCGTGTCCGAAGCCATCCGGGATTCCTGTAACTATTTCTTTTATGACCTTGGGTACCGCATGAGCTCCGCCGGGGGCGTCTACAACGAAAACAAAGGGATTGCCACCATACAGAAATACGCCGCATTGTTTGGGCTGGATGAAAAAACAGGCATTGAGATACCGGAGAATGAACCGCATATTGCCGATGAATACCCGATTACTTCATCCATCGGGCAGAGTAACCACAACTTTACTACCACGCAGATTGCACGGTATTTAACAGCAGTAGCCAGCAGCGGGGACATTTATAAGCTGACGCTTTTAGATAAGGAAACGACTTCTGATGGGACCTTGGTGCAGGAATTTAAGCCGGAAATCATCCGGAAAATTTCAGAAGTATCCAATGTTTCTTGGGATGCCATCCATAACGGGATGCGCATGGTAGCGGAGAAGCACAATTCCTTTAAGGGCTTCCCCATTGCAGTGGCCGGAAAGACCGGGACTGCCCAGCAGATCCCCACAAGGGCCAACCACGCGCTGTTTATCGGCTATGCGCCCTTTGCCAACCCGGAAATTGCCATCGCAACCCGGATTGCGTACGGGTATACTTCTGCCAATGCTACGGAAGTGTCCAAAAACATCCTGAAATACTATTTCAAGCTTGAGGGCACGGACACGTTATTGGATGGGCAGGCGGAAGAAATTGAAAGCACTGCCAATGGGTTTACCGATTAATGTTTGGAGGGATAAATTTGCCAAGACCTGTAATATTAAAAAGCAACAAATATGGAATCAACCTGATTATGGACCGGGATATGGACTTTGAAGAGCTTTTAGCCTGTATCAAAGAACGTTTCCAGGAATCCGAGAACTTTTTCCGGAATGCCAAAATGGCCATTTCCTTTGAGGGCAGGCGGCTGACGCAGGAGGAGGAATTCCGGATTGTGGACACCATCACAAGCAATACTTCCGTAAATATTATCTGCATTTTGGACAACGATGTTTTACGGGAGGAGCTTGTCCGCCAGAAAATTGAACAGTTCGAGGAGGAGCAGGCAGGGAAAACCGGGGAATTTTACCGGGGGACCCTCCGTTCCGGCCAGGTGCTGGACTGTGAGAGCAGCGTTATTGTGCTGGGGGATGTGAACCCGGGGGCAAAGATCATCTCTAAAGGGAGCATTGTGGTGCTGGGAGCCCTCAAGGGCACTGCCTATGCGGGGGCAAACGGCAATGAACTGGCCTTTGTGGCCGCCCTTGAGATGGACCCTATCCAGATAAAAATTGGGGAAATTATTGCAAGGAGCTCAGACAATAAGCCTGCCGCCGGGAAACGCCGCTTACGGAAGGCAAAAGTAACCATAGAGCCGCAGGTGGCTATCGTCAAAGAGGGGAATATTTATATTGAGCCAATTACAAAGGGCCTTTTGAATAACATCTAGGAAGCAGGAGGATGCAGCCAGCAGGGCTTTTGCGGCTGACGGAAGGGCTTAGAACAATATCTAAAAAGCAGGAGGATGTAGTAGGATGAGTGAAGTAATTGTGATAACATCAGGAAAAGGTGGAGTAGGCAAGACTACCACCACGGCAAACGTAGGAACAGGACTTGCCCAGGAGGGCAAGAAAGTAGTGCTGATTGATACCGATATCGGGCTTAGGAACCTTGACGTGGTTATGGGGCTTGAAAACCGCATTGTATACAATCTGGTAGACGTAGTGGAGGGAAACTGCCGCATGAAGCAGGCCTTAATTAAGGATAAGCGTTATCCAAACCTTTCCCTCCTTCCTTCTGCACAGACAAGGGACAAGTCAGCCGTATCTCCGGAACAGATGGTAAAGCTGATTGACGAGCTGAAAGAGGAGTTCGACTATATCCTTTTGGACTGCCCTGCAGGGATTGAGCAGGGATTTAAGAACGCCATCGCAGGGGCAGACCGGGCGCTGGTAGTCACCACGCCGGAAGTGTCGGCCATCCGCGACGCAGACCGGATTATCGGGCTTCTGGGGGCAAACGAGGTAAAACGCACGGAACTGATTGTCAACCGCCTGCGGATGGACATGGTAAAGCGGGGGGACATGATGAACATTAACGATGTGACGGACATCCTTGCCATAGACTTAATCGGGGCTATCCCAGACGACGAACAGATTGTTATTTCCACCAACCAGGGAGAACCGCTGGTTGGTTCTGACTGCCTTGCAGGGAAAGCTTTTGCCAACATCTGCCACAGGATTTTAGGGGAAGAAGTGCCATTCCTGGATTTGGAAATTAAATCCAGCGTATGGGGGAAACTGAAAGAGATCTTTAAAAAAAACTAGGAGGAAACCGCTATGGGCTTAATGGATTTTTTTAAAAAGAAAACCTCCGGGGACATTGCCAAAGACCGTTTAAAATTAGTGCTGGTTTCCGACCGTGCAAACTGTTCTCCGGATATTATGGAAATGATTAAGAACGACATCATCCAAGTGATTTCAAAATACATGGAAATTGATGCGGAGGGGCTGGACATCCAGATTACCCAGACAGAATCGGATGGGAACAATGGGAATGTGCCTGCATTATATGCGAATATTCCCATTAAGGACATGAAGCACCCCAGTGTTTCCAGATAAATTCAATGTAAGGGACGATAATTATGCTGAAACAGTACCAAATTAAAAATTATAATTTCCGCTTGATTTTTTATGTGGTGGCGCTTACCATGCTTGGGATTAGCGTCATTGGGAGCGCCCAGAAAGCCGTCCAAAGCAAACAGGTATTTGGCCTGCTTCTGGGCCTGTTTGTGATGGCAGTTGTTTCCGTAATTGATTATTCCTTTATCCTGCGTTTCAACTGGCTGATCTACCTGTTCAATATTGGGCTGCTGTCCCTGATAACCTTCCATGTGTTTGGGGACGACGCTGGAGGCGCAGTCCGGTGGATTGAGGTAGGAGGGTTCCGGTTCCAGCCCTCGGAGCTGTCCAAAGTGCTGCTAATCCTATTTTTCTCGTGGTTCTTTGGGAAATACCATGAGAAAATCAATTCCCTGCCTATGATTTTTATTTCCGGCGTACTAATTTTTATCCCCTGGTACATGATTGAGGACCAGCCGGATCTGTCTACTAGCATAGTTGTTGCAGTAATTTTCATTGCACTCTTGTTTTTGTGCGGATTAAGTTATAAAATAATAGCAACCGTACTAGCTATCCTAGTCCCAGCAGGGACCTTGTTCGTGTATTTAATCTTACAGCCCAACCAGCAGATTTTGGATAACTACCAATGGCGCCGGATTATGGCGTGGCTCCAGCCGGAAAAATATGCCAAGGATGCCTACCAGCAGCAGAATTCCATTATGGCAATCGGCTCCGGCCAGCTATGGGGGAAGGGGCTGAATAACGATACCGCGTTTTCTGTAAAAAATGGGAATTACATCCCGGAGCCCCAAACAGACTTTATTTTCGCGGTTGCAGGAGAAGAATTAGGGTTTGTAGGGGGCGCGGCCATACTGATTTTACTGTTTCTGATCGTCATTGAATGTATTTTAATTGGGAGAAAGGCAAAAGATTTATCCGGACAGTTAATTTGCGGGGGCGTTGCCGTCTGGGTCGGGTTCCAAACCTTCGTGAACATCTGTGTTGTGACTGGATTAATGCCAAATACTGGGCTGCCGCTGCCCTTTGTCAGCTATGGGCTGACATCATTGGTAAGCCTTTTTATTGGGATAGGGCTTGTACTGAACGTAGGGCTTCAGCCTCTAAAGTATAGAATGGAGGGTTTTTAATATGAACATCGGATTGATAGCACACGATTCCAAAAAGAAACTGATGCAGAATTTTTGTATTGCCTACCGGGGAATCCTATGCAAAAATGATTTATTTGCAACCGGCACGACTGGAAGGCTGATTGAAGAAGTGACAAATTTGTCGATTCACAAGTACCTTGCCGGACATTTGGGTGGAGCCCAGCAGCTTGGAGCCCAGATAGAGCATAACCAGATTGACTTGGTTATCTTCCTGCGGGATCCGCTCACACCCAAATCCCATGAGCCGGATGTCAACAATGTGGTACACCTATGCGATACCCACAACATCCCTCTGGCAACCAACCTTGCCACTGCAGAGCTGTTAATCAAATCATTGGACAGAGGAGATTTAGAGTGGCGTGAAATGTATAAATAAGAGAAAGCATGTCCATAAAACGGAGGTCATAAGCAAGATGCGGCAGATAGAACAAGCAAAAGACGTCAGCAAAACAGAACAGCTCCATGCAGGCAGAACCATCTGTAACACTGGGATTGCCAGCCATGCATGGAATAAGGGAAAGGCAGCATATAAAGGATGGAAAGCCCCGGCAGCGCTTGCAGCCATGGCGCTGTGCGTAACATTAGCCTGCGGGTGCGGGGAGCCGGAAAAAATAGAAAATGCCTATGATATCACTGAGAGCACGAAATCCTACGGGCTGTCCTCGGAACACAGTGAAACTTCCCAATCCTTTTTTGCAGAGGATATTGCAGTTGCCGGAAATGAGAACAAACCCCTTGCAAATGTAACAGACTCCCTTTCCCAGGCTGCGGCATTGTTTGACTTGACGGAAGATACCATGCTGTTTGGGAAGAATGTCCACGAACGGCTTTATCCTGCAAGCACCACCAAAATCCTGACTGCTTACGTGGCGTTAAAGCATGGGGATTTGGCTGCTACCGCAACCGTCACAGATGCAGAGCTCCAACTGGAAGCCGGTTCTTCCACCTGCGGGCTGAAAACTGGGGAAACCCTCACACTGCAGGAGCTTTTATACGGCTTAATCCTGTGCAGCGGCAACGATGCGGCAAACGTAATTGCCGACCTGGTTTCCGGGAGTACAGAGGAGTTTACAAAGCTGATGAACCAGGAAGCCAAGAAGCTTGGGGCTACCAACTCAAATTTTGTCAACCCACATGGGCTGCAGGACGAGCAGCATTATACTACCGTGTACGATATGTACCTTATTTTTCAGGCAGCCATGCAGAATGAGGAATTTGAAAAAATCATCAGTTCCACAGAGCATACCTGCCAATTTACCAGCCCTTCCGGGGCTTCCTCCACGAAAGATTGGAAAACCACAAATAAATTTTTAAATGGGGAGAAGCAGCAGCCAGAAGGCGTCCAGGTCATCGGGGGAAAGACGGGGACTACCAGCGACGCAGGCTCCTGTTTGGTGCTGTACAGTAAAAAAGGGGAAAAGCCTTATATTTCCATTGTGTTCAAGGCGGATAACCCAGACAATTTATACCAGGAAATGGAAGAAATGCTGAAAGCAATTTAATCAGCCTGCACTTAGGCGCTTCCAAAGAAATTTGAAATATCAGTTGAATTTTTTGTGAATATGTACTATAATTACCATATGAAAATTACTAATATCATGCAAAAAAGAGGGTGTTTCCTTGAATTTACAGAAACTTATTATCTATTTTGCATAAATGCAGTTAGACTAGGAGGAGATTGCCATGGTACAAATTATAGCTGGAGAAAAGGGAAAAGGGAAGACAAAACATCTGTTAGACAAGGTAAATGAATCAATTAAGTCTGCTACCGGCAATATCGTATATTTGGATAAAAGCCAGAAGCACATGTATGAGTTAAGCAACAAAGTCCGTTTAATCAATGTGGCAGATTATATGATTTCCAATTGCGACGAATTTTTAGGGTTCCTTTGCGGGGTGATATCCCAAGACCACGACTTGGAAGAAATGTATTTAGACAGTTTCCTTACGATTGCAAAATTAGAGGGCGGCGACATCAGCCATTCCATTGCAAAATTAGAATCTATCAGTGAAAAGTTCCATGTTGATTTTGTTTTAAGCATTTCGTTGAATGAAAAGGATTTGCCTGACTGTGCCAACGGGAAAGTGATCGTGTCATTGTAGAAACATGCAGAAACATATAGAAAAATATTGGAATGATGAAGGAAAAGGTAGGAAAAGGGGTTATCGTAGAGCCGATAGCCCCTTTTACCATATGGAACATTATGCTTCGTTCATGGAACGGATGCGGCCAAATACGCTGCAAAGGTAAATTCCGCCAATTCCTACAATTCCATAGACAATCCTAGTAAGCCAGCTCATATCCCCAAACAGAAACGATACAAGGTCAAACCGGAACAATCCAATCAGCCCCCAGTTAATTGCGCCGATGATTACAAGGGCTAACAACGTATAATCCAAACCTTTGGTATTCATATGCATTCCTCCTTTTTCTGAATTTAGTATTTCCAACCAGAAAAAAATCATGTTGGAAATTCGTGGAAGTATTGAGTTTCTTCTATTAAAATGGTAGAATATTTTAGGCTTATCATTCTAAATGATATTTTTAGCATAATGAAAAATTGGCTGCAAGGACAAGGCTTGGGAATTTATGGGAAAAAAGAAAAACAAAAAAGTTGTAAAATTTCACCGGACGTCACATATTAATGTAGGAATTGTTGTGTTCGCAATCGTTTTTATCTACATGCTTTATAACATGTACCAGTATTTCACGGAAAAACGGACGGCAATTTACGAAGTGACACAGGGGACAATTACACAAGACAACACCTTTACGGGCGTCGCCCTGCGGAAAGAAAAATTATGTTCCGCAGAAGCCTCCGGCTATATCACTTATTATAACCGGGATGCCTCAAAGGTCAGCATAAATTCTTACATTTATTCCATCGATGGGGACGGTGATTTTTATAAAGAAATCACCAAGAAAAACGATGGGCAGCTTTTCACCGAGAAAGGCTCCTATGATGAACTGGAAAAGACGGCTGCAAATTATGTGCTGGGCTATTCTGACGAAAACTTTTATCAGGTATATGGCTTCCAATATGACATGGAAGCAGAACTGATGGAAGCCATCAGCTCCAGCGCGCTGGCAAACCTTGGCGAATATTCCGGCGGGGCTGCCGGGTTCCATGCCTATACGGCGCAGGAGCCGGGAATTGTGGTATATAACACGGATGGCTTGGAAAATGTGACGGCGGAAAATTTTACCGAGGATATTTTTGATGCCCCTGCACACCCCAAAAATAACTTGATTTCCCGGGAGCAGGTCACAGCAGGGGATCCGGTTTATAAGCTGATAACCAACGAAATTTGGGATTTGGTAATCCCAGTGCCCGAGGACTTGGCAAAAGATCTGTCGGAGGAGTCCAATATCCAGATAGAATTTAAAAAGGACAACACCACGGCATGGGGAGCTTCCCGGATTTTAAACCAGGAGGGAAAGTGGTATTTAATCCTGACTTTCCAAAATTCCGTAATCCGCTTTGCCGCAGACCGGTATCTGGATGTCAAGCTGATGCTCTCAGATACCAAAGGCCTGAAAATCCCCAATACGGCATTGACAAAAAAGGATTTCTTCCTGATCCCAAAGGACTTCCTTACCAAAGGCGGGGATAACAATTCCAACGGGGTAATGCGCCAGTATGTAGACGACAAAGGCAAGACGGTTATGGAGTTTGCCGCAGCCACCGTGGCGGAAGAAACGGAAGACAAATATTATATTGCTGGGGCAAGCCTGAAAAAAGGCGACAGCATAATGAAACCCGATTCCAATGAAGAACTGGTCTTACGGGAAACCGCGCCGTTAGAAGGCGTGTACAATGTCAACAAAGGCTATGCCGTATTCCGCAAAGTGGAAATCCTTTTCCAAAACCAGGAATATACCATTGTCAATACAGGGACAAATTACGGCATTTCCCTTTATGACCATATTGCGCTGGACTCATCCTCCATTACGGAAAATGAGATTATCCATTGATTCAGGATTAAGATTTTGGACTAAGGTCCAGGACTAAGATAGTAAGGAGGGCAAACCTGTGATAAACGAAAATTTAATGCAAGTACGGAAAAATATAGAAGCAGCATGCCAGAAGGCAGGCAGGAACCCGGAGGAAGTGACTTTAATCGCAGTCAGCAAGACAAAGCCCGTCCCCATGTTAGAAGAAGCATACCAGGCAGGGAGCCGGGACTTTGGGGAAAACAAGGTCCAGGAGATCATGGACAAATACCCCGTGCTGCCAGACGACATCCGCTGGCATATGATCGGCCACCTGCAGCGGAACAAGGTAAAATATATTGTGGATAAAGTTTCCCTTGTCCATTCGGTGGATTCCCTGCGGCTTGCTGAGGAGATCAGCCGTCAGGCAGAAAAAAAACAAACAGAACTTGATATCCTCGTGGAAGTGAATATCGCACAGGAAGAAAGCAAGTTCGGGACATCCCGGGCAGAAGCCGCCCAGTTAGTGGAAGAAATAGCAAAACTTCCCTGTATCCATGTCAAAGGCCTTATGACAATTGCGCCATTTGTGGAACATCCAGAAGAAAACCGGAAATATTTTCGCCAAATCAAGGAATTATCTGTTGACATAGAGAAGAAAAACATTGATAATGTAAGTATGTCTGTACTTTCCATGGGAATGACGAATGATTATATGGTGGCAGTAGAAGAAGGAGCAACCATGGTCCGTGTGGGAACAGGCATTTTTGGAGAACGGAACTATAATTAGCATGGAAATGATATTGTTATAAGGGAGAACTATTTTATGGGAATGCTTGATAAATTTTTAGATGTTATGCGGTTAAATGATGACGATGACTTCTATGACGATGATTATTACGATGATGATGATTATGAAGAAGAAAAACCCAAGCGGAAAAGCATTGCGAAAGAAAAATCTTCAGAACCAGAGGATGAGCCCTATGAAGAAAAGCGTCCCCGGCCTGTAAAATCACAGAAAGTAACGCCCATGCGCCCTTCCAAACGGTCCAACGTTTCCGGCATGGAAGTCTGTGTCATTAAGCCAACGACGGTAGACGACGCAAGGGAAGTTACAGAAACCCTGCTTCTGGAGCGGCCGGTGGTGCTGAATGTGGAAGGCCTGGATGTGGACATTGCACAGCGGATTATCGACTTTATTTCCGGTTCCTGCTTCGCCATCAGCGGAAACCTCCAGAAAATTTCTAATTACATATTTATTATCACCCCGCCCAATGTAGATATATCCGGTGATTTTGACACAATTGTAGATACGTATGGCGGCACCATCCGGTCAGAATTTTAAAGAAGCATATAAGTAACATGGCGGGATATCCAGCCAGTATTTTAAGGTGACGTCTATGGAAAAAGAAGAACTATTATTAGCAAAACGGTTTGCCGACTTATCCAGGCAGGCCCAGCAGAAGAACATCGTTGTATTCAGTGATTTTTTAAACCTCAACGAATTGAATATTTTCCGCCAGCAAATCCCAGAGTTATATTCTGGTTATGAATGTTTTGGCGGCTATGGATCAAGTGAGCGTCAGATGGTTGCATTTCTACCTGATGCTCTTTGTTATGACTGGCACTTTCCAATTGCCTGCCTGAAACTTACCCCTGTAAACGCAAGGTTTGCAGAAAACTTAAGCCACCGGGACGTGCTTGGGAGCCTGATGAACCTTGGCATTGAACGGTCCCGTCTGGGGGATATTCTGGTGGATAAAGCCCTGGCCTATGTGTTCTGCCATGAAAAAATTGCAGGATACCTTATGGAAAACGTAACAAGGATACGCCATACCACTGTCTTAGCAGAACAGGCAGCCCTTGAGGACGTACAGATAGAACCCAAAAAAGAACTGGCCGAGGGCATTATCACCTCCAACCGTTTAGACAGCGTGATAGCCTGCATCTGTAACATTTCCCGTAACCAGGCAAGCCAGTGGATCCGGGGCGGGCGCGTTTTCATCAATAACCGTGAAACCCTGCAGGCCACTTATGTATGTAAACCACAGGAATTGATTTCCGTCCGTTCCATAGGCCGGTTCCAGTTCCTCGGCAGCTTTGGCGAAACCCGCAAAGGGCGGCTGAAAATACAGTATGAAAAATATATCTGATCCTTAAACTTTAAAAATTGAAAATCGCTGTTTTATTTTTTAATATATAAGAAAGGGAACGGTATGCGCTGCATACCAGTGATTATTATGGGCAAAACAATTACCGTGAATTATGGAGGAAGCCCATGCTATACTATTGAAATCCAAACAGATTTCCGGCTCCTCCCTGAAAAACTAAAAAATCTTGGATATGGGAAAAACCGTGCATGCATTATTACAGAAACCAATGTAGGTGAACTGTACTTAAAAGAAATAGAAGACCTGCTGTCCCCTGTATTTGCTTCCTGCACTTCCTTTGTATTTGAAGCAGGGGAGGGCAGCAAAAATACGGATACAGTTGGGAAGGTATATGGGCATCTCATCGAAAACTCCTTCGACCGCAAGGACGTGCTGATTGCGTTAGGCGGCGGGGTAGTAGGGGATTTGGCCGGATTTGCGGCAGCAACTTATCTGCGGGGCATTGATTTTGTGCAGGTTCCAACCTCCCTATTGGCTCAAACCGACAGCAGTATTGGCGGAAAAACAGGTGTTGATTTTATGCAGTACAAAAATATGGTAGGGGCATTTTACATGCCAAAACTGGTCTATATGAACATTTCCACTTTAAAAACACTGCCGAAACGCCAGCTTTCTTCCGGCACAGCCGAATTAATCAAGCATGGATTTATCAAAGACAGGGCTTACACTGAATTTATCCAGAACCACAGCAATTCCATTTTGACACAGGACAGCCAGGCCATAGAAGAAATGGTCTACAGAAGCTGCCAGATAAAACGCGGCGTTGTTGAAAAGGACCCCAAGGAACAGGGAGAGCGGGCGCTCTTAAATTTTGGCCACACCATTGGCCACGCTATTGAAAAATTGTCCAATTTCACCTTATACCATGGGGAATGTGTTTCCCTTGGCATGGTAAGCGCTGCCTACATTTCCTGCCAAAAAGGTAATATCACGCTGGAAGAACTGGAAACTTTAAAGCAGATGCTGGCAGCCCATGGCCTTCCGGTTACGCTCCCGGATTTTCCCCATACCCCAGAGGAAATCCTTGCAGCTACCAAGCTGGATAAAAAAATGGAATCTGGGAAAGTCAAATTTATTTTGCTAAAAACCCTTGGGGAAGCCTATATCACAAAGGAATTGTCTGACAGCGACCTTCTGGGGGGCATCCGCTATATCATGGAAACAGGAGCAGAAAGGGCGTCATGATGAATACAAAAAAACGGAATAGCTACATATTCTATGCAGCCAGCGTATGTATCCTGCTGGCTTTGGATCAGTTCACAAAATATCTGGCTGCTGCCCACCTAAAGCATGGAAGCTCCATCCCCATTATCAAAGGCGTATTCCAGCTGCAATATTTAGAAAACAGAGGGGCGGCATTTGGCTTACTCCAGGGGCAGAAGCTGTGGTTTGTAACCAGTACGTTCGCCATGCTGGCGTTTATGGCACTAGTGTACCTGCGTACCCCGATGGAAAAAAAATACCGTTGGATACGTGGAATCCTGTCACTTCTGACCGCAGGCGCAATTGGGAACCTTATCGACCGCCTTTGCTTGGGATATGTAGTTGACTTCTTCTATTTTGAATTAATCAATTTCCCAATTTTCAATGTAGCAGATATTTATGTAACCGTTGGCATGGGGATTTTGCTGGCACTGGTCTTTTTCTATTATAAAGAAGAAGAACTGGAGGTACTCTGGCCATTTTCCAAAAAGAAACAACGGGACTAAAGGAGCAGGGGCATGGATCATCAAACTATCTGGGAGCCAGACATTCTATTTGAAGAAAACAGCAATATGGCAGGGCAGGAAATATCCTCTGTAGATAAAGGGGATACGGTCCAAACCTTCCAGGTACTGCCAGAACAGGCAGGGGAACGCCTGGACAAATTCCTTTCCATGGCCTGCAGCGGCTATTCCCGTTCCTTTATCCAAAAACTGGCAAAGGATGGGAGAGTGCTGGTAAACCAAAAAGCCCAGAAATCCAACTATAAAGTCAATCAGAAGGATTGCGTCCAAATCACCATTCCCCCAGCGGAAGAACTGGAAGTCCTCCCGGAAAACATACCATTGGACATTCTTTATGAAGATTCCGACCTGCTAATTGTAAATAAGCCAAAGGGGATGGTGGTGCATCCTTCCCCGGGACATTTTTCCGGCACATTGGTAAACGCCGTCCTGTATCATTGCAAAGACAGCCTTTCCGGCATCAATGGGGTTATCCGGCCGGGAATTGTCCACCGGATTGACATGGATACTACTGGGACATTAATTATCTGCAAAAATGACAATTCCCATATCAAAATTGCAGAACAGATCAAAGCACATTCCGTTACCAGACGCTATGTTGGAATTGTAAAAGGCATTGCAAAGCAGGAGAGCGGCACGATAGAAAGCACCATCGGAAGGCATCCCATTGACAGGAAAAAAATGGCAATCAATGTACCAAATGGGAAACACGCCGTAACCCACTACAGGGTATTGGAGCGGTTTGCAAAGCACACCTATATGGAATTTGAACTGGAAACAGGCCGGACCCATCAAATCCGTGTCCATATGGCAAGCATCGGCCACCCGCTTCTTGGGGATGAGGTTTATGGGACAGGGAAAACGCCGTGGAACTTGCAAGGGCAGACGCTCCATGCAGCAACCATAGGATTTCTCCATCCATCCACAGGGAACTATTTGGAAACCACCGCGCCTTTGCCAGAATACTTTGCGGAACTGTTAAAGAAAGATTTATAACATCCCAACGGGTAAGAAAGTAGTTCAGGGGTGAGCAAATCCCATTTGCGAAGCGAATTTAAGATGGATTTGCGAAGGTTACTGGTCACGGAATGAACAGTAACGCTATTATAAAAAACATGGAAACCCAAACACAAATTGTATATACATTTTAGGGAAATTATAGTATAATAATAAATAACATAATCTTAAGGCACAATTTTAATCTTTCCATTTTTGTAAAGATGGTTAAATAGGTAGGAAGGTGGTATATGTATGGGACAATTCGTAATCACAATAGGCCGGGAATTTGGAAGCGGGGGCTTGGATATAGGCCGGATGCTCTCGGAACAGTTAAACGTAAAGTGTTATGATAAGGAACTGCTTTCCATGGCTGCCAAGGAAAGCGGGTTATGCCAGGAAATTTTTGAAAACCATGACGAAAAACCAACCAGCAGTTTCTTGTATTCCTTGGTAATGGATACTTATTCTGTCAGCGGCTACACTTCAGCGCCATTTTTGGATATGCCTTTGAACCATAAAGTATTTTTGGCACAATTTGAAGCCATTAAAAACCTTGCGAAAAAGGAATCCTGCATTATTGTGGGGCGCTGCGCAGATTATGCATTGGCAGAGCATCCGAATTGCATCAATGTATTTATCCATGCAGACCTTGCGTTCCGTATCGACCATGTCATGCAGACCTTTGGCTTATCAAAGGAAAAGGCCGCAGACATGATACACAAGACAGATAAGAAACGGGCAAGCTACTATAATTATTACTCCAGCAAAAAGTGGGGCGATTCCAGAAGCTACCATCTGACATTGGACAGCAGCCAGCTTGGGCTTCAGGGATGCAGCGAAATGATTCTTTCCTATATGGATATCCAGAAGAAACAGAAAAACAAAAAGTAACTGCATCAGTGATCCTCGTGAAAAATGCTCCCTGAGAATTTACCCGCCAGCCTTCTCCGCTCGTCGTCAATGGCAGCATAGTGTTGGCGGGTTGTTTCTACGCTTTTGTGCCCTAACGCATCTGCAACCAGATAAATGTCGCCAGTTTCTTTGTAAAGGTTTGTCCCATAGGTGCTCCGAAGCTTATGCGGGGTGATTTTCTTGCTGATGTTTGCCGCGCCAGTATATTTTTTTACCAATTTCTCCACAGAGCGGGTAGTAAGCCTGCTGTACTTTAATGACAGGAACAATGCATGTTCATGTTCTGGAAGGGCTTTTTCTGCCAAAAGTGGGCGTTCCATTTCCAAATAGTCCAACAGGGCGTTGCTTACTTCCTCGCCAAAATAAACCATGGATTCATTTCCGCCTTTCCGGACAACACGCATCCCCTGGTTCTTAAAACTCACATCCTTAACATCAAGCCCCACGCATTCCGACACACGGATTCCGGTTCCCAGCAGCAGCGTCAGGATAGCAACATCCCGGTATTTCGTTTTCTGGTGGGAAGCAAGCTGCTTTGCAGTAAGGGAACTTCCGTTCTCCACAGTGGAAATTAAATCTGCAACCTCATCTTTATCCAAGCGGATTATATTTTCTTTATGCTTCTTAGGTGTTTCCACCATCGAAGGGGCGTTGGTCTTTATAAATTCCTTTTTAAAGTAATAATTGTACATGGTCCGTATCGCGGACAGTTTCCGGGATTTCCCTTTTTCCCCATTGGTAACGGCTTGCCCGTCTTTTTTCTCATAGTAGGAGAGGTAGGAAAGGTATTCTTCAATATCCACTGGGGTCATTTCATCCAAAACATCCAGTGGAATCTCATGCATGGGAATTTTCCCATAAATAGGATTTTTTTCCTGGATAAACTCAAAAAACAAACGGATATCGTACCCATAAGACAGCCTGGTCCTGGAAGCTGTATTCCTTGTGTCAAGGTAACGGAAAAAATCTGCACAGAACTTCGGGAGTTCTTTCAAAAGTCCCTGCAGTTTCCGTTTATTTTCTAAATTAATTTTTTCAACGTAGTCCATAAAAACTCCTTTTCCATGTTATGCAGAATATCGTGCAACGAGCCAAGCAGGCGTGTTTGCAGAGATATTTTGCGAATGGCCGCGAGAATTAAAATGCGGTGTAATGGATAATGAAGCGGCCTGTAAAAACCACAGTTGGCATATGTCAGTTCGTAAAATCAACATTTCGCGAACTCATAAACCAAAGCTTCAAAATACTTCCAGCATCTTCTTCCATTCCTATATGCTTATAAATCTGGCAGATTATAAATCCTAAAGTTCTTCGGAATCCAATACAATGGTAAACGGCCCATCATTCAATAAAGAAATTTTCATATTGGCGCCAAAAGAACCTGTCTGCACAGACGGCACTTGCTTCCTGCACTCTGAAATAATGTATTCATATAATTCCTCTGCAAGTTCTGGCGTCCCGGCTTTGGTAAAGGATGGCCGGTTACCTTTCCGGCAGTCTGCATAAAGGGTAAACTGTGAAATCAGGAGCAATTCCCCTGAAACATCCTGCAAGGATAAATTCGTTTTCCCATTTTCATCTTCAAAAATACGCATATTTACTAACTTGCGTATCATCTTATCCGCAACTTCCTGCGTATCTCCGTGGCTGATCCCAATTAATACCAGGAACCCTGTGCCAATTTTTCCAATGATATTCTGTTCCACCTCAACTTCTGCGTGGGTGACACGCTGAATCACAAATTTCATATTTCCTCCATTCTTTTACCTGCCATTGATTGCAGGTACAAAACTATTACTACACGCCTTTTATTATAGTAGTATTACAAAAAAAACACAATATTTTTGATGATTTGAGTTTCCCCATTTTTTATAATAGCCGATATGGTAGAGCCAAAAGGCCTTGCTGCCGGCAGCATAGACATCTTGCACAAAAAGCGTCTGAAAAGCTGAAAATTTGATGAAAGTTTGCACCAAGCCCTTGTTTATCTATCCTGCCACAGATTTAACCTCCTTACCCGCAGCACCTGAAAACACAAATTAAGATTTATCTCCTGTTGTTACTGCCTAATGTAATAAGGAACCACCAGAAACTTCCCCGCATGGATTTCATCACTCCTTAAGCCATTTAAAGATTTGATTTCCTTCATATATTCTTGGACGCTTCCATATTCCTCTGTCATATATTCAGAAGCAATGCTCCAAAGGCTGTCCCCAGATTGTATCTCAATGCTGGTATAAGATTTATAGCCCTGCCCCTCTCTCGCTTCTTTGCCCCCATTCTGGAATACCAAAAGCCATGATCCCATACAGATTGTAAGGATGCCAACTGCCAAAACCAAAAATATTTTATATTGGTAAACTTTCCTGATCCATCCCAGTTCCCCCAATTCCATAATCCCTTCCTCCTTTGTCGAACACGTTTTCCGAACGTTTGTTTATACCGAGTATATATCAAGAACATATATTTGTCAAGTAAATTTGCGAACAAATTTTCGGAATATTTGTTTGCATTTTTCTAAAAAATGTGTTATGATAGGTATGTGCATAGTAACTTATCCAACCTTGCATCTGAGGGATGCCGGAACTGGGGTTTGATAGGTAATTTTAGGAGGTATGGTTATGGCATATGGAAAAATTAGTGATAAACAGAAAGAAATTTTAGAATATATCAAGAGTGAAATTTTAAACCGGGGCTATCCGCCAGCAGTACGTGACATCTGTGAGGCTGTCCATCTAAAATCCACTTCTTCCGTCCATTCCCATCTGGAAACATTAGAGAAGAACGGATATATCCGCAGGGACCCTACAAAGCCACGGGCAATTGAGATTATTGACGACACATTTAATTTAGTCCGGCGCGAAGTGGTGAACGTGCCCCTGCTTGGACGTGTTGCTGCCGGACAGCCATTACTTGCTGTGGAAAATATTGAAACGTATTTCCCAGTCCCCTCGGAATACATACCGAATGAGGAAACCTTTATGCTCCGTGTCACAGGGGAAAGCATGATAAATGCCGGGATTTTTGATGGGGACAATATTTTAGTGCAGCGCCAGTCTACAGCAGAAGATGGAGAAATGGTTGTAGCCCTGGTGGACGATTCCGCAACTGTAAAAACATTCTTTAAGGAAGAAGGCCATTACCGCCTTCAGCCAGAAAACCCTGCAATGGATCCCATTATTGTAGAGGACTGTACGATTTTAGGGAAAGTTTTCGGGGTATTCCGCTTTTTTAAGTAAATCCCCTTAATTTTAAGTTCCAAAAGGCTGCCGCAAGTTGAGATACAGCGGCAGCCCAAATGATATTATTTAATTTCCAAAATTAGGGTGTCAAAAGGGTGCGACGCACCCGCTCTATACCATATATTGATGTGCAAATTGATTTGCAATAACAATATATGGTATGAGCGTAGCGCCAAAGGTGCTTTTGACACCCTAATCTTTCCAGTCAAATACCCTGCACCCGCAGGGCACTTACCCTCGCGGCATTCGCCAAATATCCACGCGAGCGCGGCTGCTTGGCTCATTGCTCGCGGAAATAAATTAAATATCTGGCAGCAAGCTAAGGAGCATCTATATTGCTGCTGTTACAGTTCTTCTACAGAGATTTTTTTGCCGTCCGTCCAAATCCTCTCCAAATCATAAAACAGACGGTCTTCTTTGGAAAATAAGTGTACAATAATGTCCCTGTAATCCATAAGTACCCAACTGGAGTTGCGGGTTCCTTCAATTTGCTTTACAGTATGGCCAATTTTGCCAAGTTCTTCTTCCACTGCATCCACCATCGCCTGGATTTGGTTGGTATTCGTCCCCGTTGCAATTACAAAATAATCTGCAAGGGGTGAGATTTCACTGATATCAATAATGCGTATTTCTTCTGCCTTTTTTTCGCTCAATGCATGGCAGGCAGCTTTTGCCATTTCGCGGGAAATATCCATATATCACTCATTCCTTTCGTTTCATTCGGGTACAAATCTGTCTGGTTCACTGACTTCTTTCATGGCGGAAGCCTTCTCCCGGTAATATTGGTACGTTTCTACAGTGAGCGGGTCAATTTCCCCGCCTTTCCGTTCCAGATAATTTAAAGTATCTGACAAAATTTTCAGCATGGTTTTGTCTAGGTCTTCAAAGGCTAGCCTGCGGACCTCTGCTAAGTTAGGCGCTTTGCGGCGGTTTGGCTCAATATAGTCTGCAATATAAATAATTTTATCCAATGTTCCCATCCCCGGCTCGCCGGTGGTATGCACCTGTATGGCATGGAGGACTTCCCGGTCCTCTACGCCGTAACGTTTCCTTGCAAAGTAAGCGCCTAGCTTTGCGTGGAGCAGGAAGGGGCTTTTCTCCTCTGAAGCTGAAACAGAAATTTTATGTTTTTTGCATATCTTTAACTTTTCATGGTTTGAAAGGCATTTTGCACAGTCATGCAAAAGCCCTGCATACATGGCCTGTTCCATATCTGCCTGATGTGCCATGGCCATGGCAGCGGCGGTATACATCACCCCAAGGGTGTGGGCATACCGTTCCTTATCCAGTTCCTTTTTCAGCTTTTTTTCGATTTCTTCCCGTTTCATCATCCAATCCATCTCCTTCATATAAATGGTTTGCCCTGATATACGCTTCTACTTCTTCGGGAACAAGGTACCGTATGGTCCGCCCATAATGCAGGCGGCTTCGGATATCCTGTGAGGAAACCTCTAGGTTGGGCGTATCTAATGGAAAGAATTTTTCCTGATATTTTTGGTTCAGGTAGTCTATTTGCTGGAAAAACTTTTCCTGATGCTGGTGTTTCCGGTGCGCTGCCAAAATATTGCAATGTTCTATAATTGCAGCCGGTTCCTTCCATGACTCAAAATCAAACAAAGAGTCTGCACCTAAGATAAAAAACAAGTCTGCGCCGGGATTATGCTCTTTCAGCTTTTTTATGGTGAGGTAAGTGTAACTGGTGCCTTGGGATTCTACCTCTGTTTGGTCGATAAAAAAGGCGGGATTCCCTGCAATTGCCAAAGACACCATCTGGCAGCGGTGGAAGGATGCCGTGACATCCTGCGCCTGTTTATGGGGAGAAAGCCCAGTAGGCAGAAACAGGACTTTTCCAAGGCCAAACTGTTCCCTGGCATTCTCCGCAATCATTAAATGCCCATAATGGATAGGGTCGAATGTCCCTCCCATGATACCAATTCTTTGCATGGTTTGTCGCTCCATAAGGCTCCCTTGCCTTGGTTATCTCGGAAGCTTGATTTTCGGATTTTTTTTGGATGGCCGGTACAGTACAATTTTTTTCCCAATCACTTGCACTACTCCAGACCTTGTGCGCCCAGCCATTGTGTCTGCAATCTCATTTGGGTCGTCAAAGCAGTTTTTTAAGACTGAAAGCTTGATGATTTCCCTTTTTTCCAGCGCCTCATCCACGGCATTTACCAGTTCCGGGGTCAGGCTTGCTTTCCCCACCTGGAAAATAGGATCTATGCCGTTAGCCAAGCTTTTTAAATAAGCGCGCTGTTTACTTGTGATATTCATATATTATTCCTTTCCTGTGCCCTATTTATAATAATCAAATTCATGGCCGTACATCCGCACCGTGTCCCCTTCTGAAATGCCTGCCTTTTCCAATTCCTCCAAGATCCCATGTTCCCGTAGGAATTTTTGGAAAAACAGGAAGCCTTTTTCGGAATCAATATTGGTATATCCCAACATTTTTTCTATCTTCGGCCCTTCCGCTATATAAACATTGTCTTTTGCGTCATATTCTACCGTAAAGGAACCGCTCTGGAATTCCTTGGTTTCCGGGTAAAATTCCTGTTCATAGACAACAGGGGCTTGGTCTAATTTCCCCAACATCTCATTTACATAATACAATAGTTCTTTCAAGCCCTGACCGCTGACTGCGGATATCGGGAATACTTGGATCCCTTTTGGCTCAAATTCTGCTTTTAATACAGGAAGGGCACTTTCTGCCTCGTCAAAAATGGCATCAATTTTATTTGCTGCAATCACCTGCGGCTTTTCCATCAATTTCGGGTTGAAATTTTCCAGTTCCTGATTGATGGCATAAATATCCGCAATGGGATCCCTGCCTTCTACAGAAGCGGCGTCCACAATGTGTATCATAACCTTGGTGCGTTCAATGTGTTTTAGGAATGCGTGTCCTAGCCCCACTCCTTCGGATGCCCCTTCAATCAGCCCCGGGATATCAGCAATCACAAAGCCGTTTGTCCCATCCAGGTCCACTACCCCTAAGTTGGGGTTTAAGGTAGTAAAATGGTAATTGGCTATTTTCGGCTGGGCGTTTGTCACTCTGGACAACAGGGTTGATTTCCCTACATTTGGGAAGCCTACAAGCCCCACGTCCGCAATGACCTTTAACTCCAAGCGTACCTCCAGCTCAATCCCGGGCTGTCCTGGCTGGGCATATTTGGGAGCCTGCATGGTTGCAGTTGCAAAATGCTGGTTGCCAAGCCCTCCCCTGCCGCCCTTAAGGATAATCTGCCTGCGGTTTTCCCCAGACATGTCCGCGATAACTTTATCGCTCTCGGCATCCCGGATAATTGTCCCAGCCGGGACTTTTATGACTAAGTCTTCCCCATTCCTGCCATGGCAGTTGCGCTTTCTTCCGTCTTCCCCATGCCCAGCAGCATATTTCCTCTTATGCCGGAAGTCATTTAAAGTATTCAGCCCGTCGTCCACCTGAAAAATCAAGTTTCCGCCATGGCCGCCGTCCCCACCGTCCGGGCCGCCGTTGGGCACATATTTTTCACGCCGGAAAGAAACATGGCCGTCCCCGCCTTTTCCTGATTTTATAATAATTTTAGCACTGTCTGCAAACATGTTTCCTCCTAATTTAACCTCTTGTGCGAGTGTGCATCCCTATTTTCATCTTATAGGAAATCCAAAGGAGTTTCCCATAAGATGAAAAGAATAGACCCGGCTATGCAGTCGAGTCTATCCATCCAATCCTGTAAAACTAAGATATCCTGTTACTGTCCATATCATGCAGCATCTGGGCAGTAAAAGCAGCAAAACTAACTTCCATCCTCCATGCACGGTATCTGTAATCTTTGAGAACTGCCGCAGGGATGGAACTGGACTGTACATCCTTTCTATTCGTTGCTTGCTACTGGATATACAGAAGCCTGTTTCCTGCTTCTTCCTTTTCTCTCAAATTTCAGGATGCCGTCAACTTTTGCGAACAATGTGTCATCTCCGCCTCTCCCAACATTCACGCCCGGGTGAATCTTGGTTCCGCGCTGCCGGTATAAAATGTTCCCAGCCTTTACAAACTGACCGTCCGCCCGTTTTGCGCCTAACCGTTTGGATTCAGAATCCCTTCCGTTCTTGGTAGATCCAACTCCCTTTTTATGGGCAAAAAATTGAAGGTTCATATTCAACATGTCCTACACCTCCTCAAATGTAAGCCTGATATATTCAGTTCCATAATTTTCCTGTATTCCCTGTAAGCCTAAAACCAGTGAACGTATCAGCAGCAGCGATTCCTTGGAATACCCTTCCCGCAAGGAAAAATCAATCAGGCCGCTTTCCGGGTCGGTTTCAATATCAAAGCTGTCAGAAACAAGCGTTTCCACTGAATTGATGGTATTGAGCACCAGCACAGAAACTGCAGCGCATACAATGTCCTCCCCTGCCTGGGCATATCCGGCATGCCCAAGGCACCGGAATGCTGTATACTCTTGTCCACTGTTTTCATAAACTGTTATAGTAACCATAACAATCCCTATCGATTAGCCATTAATTTTTTCGATTTTCACCTTGGTGAAGGACTGTCTGTGTCCCTGCTTCTTATGGTAACCGGTTTTCCTCTTGTACTTGTAAACGATGATTTTCTTGCCCCTGCCGTTATCTACGACGGAAGCTTCTACAGTAGCGTTGGCTGCATCTTCCCCAACCTTCAGGGAACCGTCATTCACTGCTAATACCTCATCAAAAGTAACCTTTTCACCAGCTTCCAACCCAAGTTTTTCAATGGTAATGATATCGCCTTCGGATACTTTGTACTGTTTACCACCTGTTGCTATAATTGCGTACATATGGCACACCTCCTATTATCATTACTCGCCAGTTGTGGTGCTGCAGGCTGCAGCTTTAAAACCTCACTGTGCGGCATACTCATAGAGAATAGCACAAAAATGCCGGTAAGTCAATGGTTTTTCAACTGTTCGGCCAAAGATTTTTTTACTTTTTTACGTGTAATCTCCACTAAATTCAGTTTTGTCATGTCTACCACCTGGACTGGCACAATATCCCCGCACACTGCGCTGCGCAGCTTCTGCATCAGCAGTTCCTGGGAACTGTGGGACTTCATATCTATAAAATCCACAATGATAATGCCGGAAAGGTTCCGTAAGCGAAGCTGGTGGGCGATTTCTTCCGCTGCTTCCAGATTAATGGTAAGGTAATGCTCCTGCACCTGCTTTTTAGAAATGCTTTTTCCAGTATTTACGTCAATCACGGTGAGGGCCTCGGTAGGCTGTATCACGAGATATCCGCCGGACTTCAGCCAGACACGTTCCTGCAGCGCTTCCTGCAGGCGGCGTTCCAGCCGGTAAAGGCTGCTTAAGCTTACCATGGCGTCTTCATAGAGGGAAAGTTTCCCTAAATCTTCTGGCTGGTACTTGTCCAAATAACCGTGTATTTTGCTAAAAAGCTCCGGGCAGTCCGTAAGGATGCCGGAAAGCTGGGACTGGTTCACATCCTTTAACATATGGAGGTATTCCGGTATGCTTTCCTTCAGGCAGGAAAATACAGTGCGGTGGGGCGCAGTTTCCCGAAGATGGAAAAATTCCTGTTTTAACGCCCCATATTCTTCCAAAATTTCCTCTTTGGGGGCGTCTGCTGCGTTTGTGCGCACAATCAGCCCAAATTTCTCCTTTTCCTTTAAGCCTAAGCTTTCCTTTAAGCCTAAAGTTTCCTTTAGTTCCTCCCGTTTCTGGAACCCCAGCTTTTTGGAAATCCCGATTTTCGTATTTTCACTGGTCAGCACCAGGTATTTCCCGCTTAAATTCAGGTTGGTTGTCACCTTTGGGGGTTTTGATTTGCTGCTCTCCTGCACTACCTGCACCACCAGCTCGTCCCCCTGCACCAGCCTTGGGCTGTTGATTTTTTTGACAAACAGGGGCTGCTTCATTTCATCCAAAGGGTAATAGCAGGGCACGCCCGGGGCAATCTCAATAAAGGCGGCATTTAAGTTTTTTACAATATTTTTCACCCGGCCAACGTAAATATTCCCAAGGATGCTTTGCCTTCCCTCTGGTTCCAGGGTAATTTCAAGAAGGCGCTTTTCCGAGCAAAGGGCTGATGCAATATAGGTATGGCTTCCCTTTTGTATTTTAGTGATTAACAGCTTATTCACGGAATGTCCTCCCCTAACGCCCCAAGCGGGAGAAATTCCGGGACGTGTTTCCCTTGCTTTTCATAAGAGGCCTTTAACTGAGCCATGTAGTCCCGGTATGCTTTTTGCTCTTTTTCCCCTTTCACCGGGATTTCATCTGATTTCGCATAAACCTCCAGGCGTTGGATTTGGAACATGGCAGGCTGGTAGGTTAAGCCGCAGAACTGGCAGAATGTTTCCAGTACAAGTTCCGGCTTTATGTTATTGCTGCTCCCGGTGCAGACCCGTAAAAATAAGGTGCCAGAAGCATGTTCCGGGGTATCCCCTGCCTTCATTTGATAGATGAACTGCTTCAAGTCCATTTCCACCTGGCTTTTCTTTGTCTGCTTTGTAATCAGTATTTCCGGCTGTCCCTTATAAAATTCCTGAATTTTCCCTTGAAGTTCTTCTTGCGGCAGAAAGGAAGGCGCATATTCCGGCTTTACGTAAATCAGGTAATCAGCGGCCGCCACCAGGGACATGGATGTTTTCGCAGTGTCCGGAAGCTTTTTGTATTCCAAAATGGACACCCCTTCCGCCATGGCACAATTCAGGGCTTCTATGGACTCCCTGCTGGATTTTGTGGAGTTTACGGCAATGTCAAAATATTCCCCATCGCTGGTAATCCCCACCCCCAAAGGCGCGGCAAAGGACATAATCTGGTGGGGGCTGTACCCGCCGGAATAGGCAATGTCAATCCCTGCCCGCCGGATTGCCTTCTGGAAATACCGCATCATGTCAAGATGCCCGATAAATTTCATCACGCCATATTTCTGGAACTTAATTCTGATGTTCAAGACAGACACCTCCCTGATATGCCATAGCCCCGCAGCCATTGCATGCTTCCTTGCAGTTTAAGGTTAACTGGCCTTTTTGCGCCCGCTCCCATTCCCGCGTTAAAAATTCCTTTGTAACGCCGCAGCGGATAAAATCCCATGGCAGGATTTCGTCCAGTTCCCGTTGGCGCAGGTTGTAAAAATCAATGGACACGCCCGTTTCCTGAAAAGCTTCCATCCATTTCTGGTTGTCAAAACATTCCGTCCAAGCGTCAAACATGCAGCCTTTTTCATATGCTTTCAGCAAAACCTGCCCGACCCTCCGGTCACCCCTGGCAAACACGCCTTCTAAAACCGTAACGTCAGCTTCATGCCAGTTGTACTTTAAGCTTTTACGGTTCAGTTGGGCCTTCATCTCCTCATTGACAACCTTTGCCCTTGCCAAATACCCTTCTTTTGGGCACATGGAAGCCCACTGGAAGGGGGTAAAAGGCTTTGGCACAAAAAATGAAGTGCTGATCGTAATTTGGCATTTCCCATTCCGCCTGTCTTTTGGGATCTCGTAATACCTGCGGGCAATTTTGTCCGCAAGCCTTGGGATTTCCCTCATATCATCTTCGTTTTCTGTGGGAAGCCCCAGCATAAAATACAGTTTCACCTTCTGCCATCCCCCTTCAAAAGCCATCCCGGCGCCATGGAGGATCGTTTCCTCCGTCAGCCCTTTGTTGATGACATCCCGAAGACGCTGGGAGCCTGCTTCCGGGGCAAATGTCAGGCTGCTTTTGCGGATGTCCTGTACTTTTTCCATAGCTTCAAGGGAAAAAGCGTCAATCCGTAAGGAAGGCAAAGAAATATTGACACCCTGTTCCTTAGATTCCACTAAGAAATTAACAAGCTCTGGCAGTTGGCTGTAATCGCTGGAACTTAAGGAGCTTAAGGAAATTTCTTCATGCCCGGTATTTTTCAGCATTTCCTGTGCATATTGTTTTAATACGGCAACGTCCCTCTCCCTTGTGGGCCGGTACACCATGCCCGCCTGGCAGAACCGGCACCCCCGGATACAGCCGCGCTGGATTTCCAGCACTACCCTGTCCTGTGTTATTTTGATATAAGGGACCAGCGGTTTTACGGGATAAGGGGCATGGCTGACATCCATTTCCACTTCTTTTTCCACGGCTGCCGGGACGTCCTCATATTTGGGCTGGAAGCTGGCAATGGTCCCATCTTCCTGATAAGTGATTTCATAGAGCGAAGGCACATAAATCCCGGGAATTTTGCAGGCCGCCCGCAGGAACTCCTGCCTTGTCCCGCCCTGCCCACGGATGGATTTGTACAGTTCAAAGAGCTCGCCATAACGTGTTTCCCCTTCGCCGATATAAAACATATCGAAAAAATCGGCTAACGGCTCCGGGTTGTAAGTACACGGCCCCCCGCCAATGACAATGGGGCACTCCTCCCCCCGCTGGCTGGAAAGCAGGGGAATCTGGCTTAAGTCCAGTATCTGCAAAATATTGGTGTAGCACATTTCGTACTGTATGGTAATCCCAAGGAAATCCATATCCTTGACTGGGGACTGGGTTTCCAGCGTAAACAGCGGAATTTTCCGCTCTTTCATGATTTTATGCAAATCACCCCAAGGGGAGTAGGCCCGTTCACAGTAGACGTCCTCCCGCTGGTTAAACATGCTGTATAAAATCTGGATCCCCAGATGGGACATGCCGATTTCATATACGTCTGGGAAACACATGGCAAACCGGATATCCACTGTGCTTGGGTCTTTTTTTACCATATTAATCTCATTGCCGATATATCTGGCAGGCTTGTCGATGTTCAGCAATATTTCATCGGATAATGCTAATGTTCTCATAATTTTCCTTTCAGCTTGTTTCGTTACTCAGACCATTATAACAACATGCCATCCTTTTCGCAACAGAAAAACGAAAACAGCGACGTGCTTTAATGCTTGCCGGACTTTATGGACATCTTTATCGTTTCCTCCAATTCTTCCAAGGGCAGCGGGTCCCATTCTATCTGTTTCCACACATCCGCCGTTTTATATTGGTGGAAGGAAACCTGCTTTTTGTCACAGTATATAAATGCTGCAAAAAGCAGGACGGCAACCAATGTCCGTATGCCCAGGCTGGAGTACTTGGCTCCCCCCTCCTGCCCCTGTTCCTGGGAATATGGCGCATTCCGCTGGAAAGGCTCCTTTCCAGTGTTCCCCCTGCTTGGTTCCTCTGGATAAAAAGTTGCACGGATTTGGTCCACATATGCCCTGCGCTGGGCTACGGTTTCTTCGATTTGTCTTGCCATGGCTTCTCCTGAATAATCATCTTCCTTACTATATTTTAGTAACAGTTGGACAGGAAAATACATGGGTTGGATAAATTTTTTGAGAAAACGCAGAAAGGTTTACATAAAATAATTATGTAAACCTTTCTGCGTTTTTATGTTCCAAGGGCAACGTGCCACATAATATCCCTAACGCTGATTCAATTCCTCCACAATATCCTCCCATGTAACGCCTTTCTCTACCATCAGCACCATGACATGGTACAGGAAATCAGAAATTTCATATTTAATCTCCTCGGCTTCCGGGTTCTTGGAGGCAATCACAATCTCCGTAGCTTCTTCCCCAACTTTTTTCAGGATTTTGTCAATCCCCTTTTCAAAGAGGTAATTGGTGTAAGAGCCTTCCTTTGGGTGCAGTTTACGGTCCTTGATGGTATCGTACACATCTTCAAAGACACGCAGGGGATTTTTCGTCGTAAATTCCTTTTTCACCAGTTCCTGGAAAAAACAGCTTGTATTCCCAGTATGGCAGGCCGCCCCTACCTGGGACACTTTGGCAAGCAGTGTGTCCTTGTCGCAGTCTACCGTCAAAGATTTCACATACTGGTAATGCCCGGAGGTTTCCCCCTTAATCCAAAGTTCCTGCCTGCTCCTGCTGTAATAAGCCATTTTCCCCAAAGACAAGGTGGCATGGAACGCCTCCTCGTTCATGTATGCCATCATCAGCACTTCCGCTGTCCGGTAGTCCTGGACAATGACTGGAAGCAGCCCCTGGGGGTTCAGCTTAAATTCAGCCCACTCCATAGCGGACTCAAATTTCTTGGTTTCAATCCCTTCTGCCGCAAGGGCCTGTTTTAATTCCGTCACATAAGTGTTGGGGTCGCTGATATAAGGCCCCCCAATCCCGGTCACGCAGTCTTTCTTCAGGACTTCCACCCAGCGCTCCTTGTCATACCCTTCGGTAATCACGCTAAAGGGGAGGTCTGTAATGTCCTTTAAAGATTCAATGATTGCTTCATTGATTACCACCAATTTATGTACATGTTCCATTACTTCTTTCTTATGTTTAAAAATTAAATCTACATTTTCCATAGAAACCAGCATTTTTTCCCGGCCAAAACGGGTCGCCCCTTCTTTTGCAAGGGAGATAACGTCATGCCTGCCGCCGTCTAAAATAACCCCTTTGCATCCAGCGTAAAGGAGCTTTTTGATATCCTCCAAACGGGCAATGGAGCCAGCCCCATAAATGGGAATCTCCATAATACGGCTCAGTTCCTTGATGGTGTGGAGGTTGGTTTCATGCTCCTTGTCAGAATCCGATAAATCAAAAATATAAAGCTTATCCACGCCGCTGTCATTATAGACTTTCGCCAGTTCCTTTAAGTCCCCGGCGCTTTCCGGGTCATGCTTCCCTTTTACTGCTTTGCCATCTTTCAGGAAAATGGTGGCAATCAGGTTCTTACGTTCCATATCATCACCTATAAACTACCTTTCGTCGACATAATATCCTTGATCCTTGTGTCCCGCATGGTGGCTTCATCCAAAGCCCTCCCAAAAGCCTTAAACAGCCCTTCCACCATATGGTGGTTGTTACATCCTGATATAATTTTCATATGCAGGTTCATGCCTGCGCTGTAAGAAATGGCATAGAAAAATTCCCTTACCATTTCCGTGTCCATGTACCCTACCCGTTCCGTGGTAAATTCCCCTTCAAAGGAAAAGTACGGCCTTCCGCTTAAATCAATGGCGCAGAGCACCAATGTTTCATCCATGGGCAGGATACAGCTCCCATACCGTTTGATGCCCCTTTTATCCCTCAATGCAATGCGTATGGCGTTCCCCAGCACAATCCCAGTATCTTCAATGGTGTGGTGGGTATCCACAATCAAATCCCCCGTCACATGGACCTTCAAATCAAAAAAGCCATGGCGGGCAAACCCATCCAGCATATGGTCAAAAAAGCCAATCCCTGTGTTTAGCTGGGACGTCCCGCTGCCATCTAGGTTTAAAGTCAGGGTTACGTCTGTTTCCCTTGTTTTACGGTGCTGCTTTGCAGTCCTTTCTGCTGGCATTGCTCTCTCCTCTTTTCTTTCTGCGGTAGCATATGTTTTGCCTTCCGGCAGCGTGCCGGCATATGGGAGAAAAATTCCCCAAGGCAATCCCTATGCTTCAAACCTTACTTTAATCGAATTTGCGTGCGCCGTCAACTGTTCTGATGTGGCAAATTGTACAATATCTTTGTAAATTGGCTCCAATGCTTCTTTGGAATAGGCAATAATACTGGATTTCTTTATAAAATCGTCTACCCCAAGGGGGGAGAAAAATTTTGCGGTCCCATTAGTGGGGAGCACATGGTTTGGCCCGGCAAAATAATCCCCCAAAGGCTCGCTGGCATATTCCCCTAAGAAAATTGCCCCAGCGTTTTTTATTTCCATCATTGTCCCAAAGGGGTCTGCCGTCAGGATTTCCAGATGCTCGGACGCAATTTCATTGGCTGCAAGGACGGCTTCCCCCATATCCTCTGCCACTAAAATATACCCATAATTTTCCAAAGATTTTTCAATTATTTCTTTCCTGGAAAGCTCTGCCGTAAACTTTTCCACTTCACGGGACACCTGCTCTGCCAGGGATTGGCTGTCCGTAATCAGGATTGCGCTGGCAAGCTCATCATGCTCTGCCTGCGACAGCAGATCCGCAGCCACATACCGTGGGTTGGCTGTCCCGTCTGCAAGCACAAGGATTTCGCTGGGGCCTGCAATGGAATCAATGCTCACATGGCCGAACACGGCTTTTTTGGCAAGGGCAACGTAAATATTCCCCGGGCCCACGATTTTATCCACCTTTGGGATGCTCTCTGTGCCGAACGCCAAAGCGGCGATGGCCTGCGCACCCCCTACCTTGTAAATTTCATCTACCCCTGCCAGGTCTGCCGCCGCCAATGTGGCAGGATTGACGTTCCCCTCCCGGCTGCAGGGCGTAACCATGACAATTTTTTGCACCCCTGCCACCTTTGCCGGGATAACGTTCATCAGGACCGACGAAGGGTAAGATGCCTTGCCCCCTGGCACATAGACCCCTACCTTTTCCAGGGCAGTGACCTTCTGCCCCAGCAGCACCCCGTCCGGCCTGCTGTCAAACCAACTGTACTGCTTCTGCTTTTCGTGGTAAGCCCTGATATTGTCCAGGGATTTCTTCATTACCTCTATCAGCCCTGGTTCCGTGTTTTGGTAGGCTGCTTCCACTTCCTCCCTGGAAACCCGCACTGTTTCCGGCCCTAACTCAGCGCCGTCAAATTGCTTTGTATAGGAAAATACGGCTTCGTCCCGCCGTTCCCGGACCTGCCCAATAATTTCGTTGACCCGTGCTTCATATTCCGTATAGCTGTTGGGGCTGCGCTTCAGCAAATCTTCCTGAAGGTTTTTCCTCGTTTCTTCTGTCAGTTCCAATATTCTCATATGCTTCTCCTTGCCACTCAAAAACAATCTTGATGCGTCTATAAAACACTTTTTAAATCCTGGATTAACTTTGTAATCCGCTCATTTTCCATTTTCATGCTTACTTGGTTCACTACCATCCGGGCGGAAAGGGGGCAGACTTCTTCCAGCACGTTCAGCCCATTTTCCTTTAAGGTGGAACCGGTTTCCACAATATCTACAATAACCTCTGAAAGCCCCACAATGGGCGCAAGCTCAATGGAGCCGTTCAGCTTAATAATTTCCACCGTCTGGTGCTTCTTATTATAAAAATAATTTTTGGCAATCCGTGGGTACTTGGTAGCTACCCGTATCAGTTCGTGGTGCTGCAGCAGTTCTTCCGCTTCTTTTGGCCCGCAGACGCACATCCGGCATTTGCCAAACCCCAAATCCAGCACTTCATAAATGTTCCTTGCTTCTTCCAAAATGGTGTCTTTGCCGACCACCCCGATATCGGCCGCCCCATATTCCACATAGGTGGGCACGTCTGGCCCTTTGGCAAGGAAAAATTTTAATTTCAGATCTTCGTTGGTAAAAATCAGTTTCCGGGTGTTTTTGTCTTTCATTTCCTGGCAGGTAATGCCTATTTTTTCGAAGGCTTCCAATGTCTGTTTTGCAAGGCGGCCTTTTCCCAGTGCAAATGTCAAATATCTTATATCTTCCATGGTGTACCCACTTTCTCTATACTAAATGCGCTTATTAAATCTAAATTTATTCCTGCTGGCAACGAGCCAAGTGGCTGCTTGCAGACATTTGGCGACTGCTGCAAGGGGCAAATCCAACATAGTCAGGGAAGCAGCCAGCGTTCCTACTCCCCATCTGGAAGGAACTGCACTTCCATCTTATGCATCCGTTCCCCATAAGCCTGATATGCTTCCTTCGGCTTTGCTTCCTCCCATAGCACAAGGGATACTGGCTCCCCTTGCCCACGCAGCAATTCCGCCTGCTGGATGGCCTCCGCCTGCTGGGATTCCCGGTATACGAGAAGCGTGCCGCCGCTTTCGGCTGGGAGCTTGATTTTCTGCCGGGACAGCGCAGCCAGGAGCTGGTCGGTAACCACTGCAAACCCAATGGAAGGGGCGTCCTTCCCAAAGTAGCCCAGCAGCTTATCATAACGCCCGCCTTTTACAATCGGCTCCCCGCTCCCAAAGGTATAACCGGCAAAAATAATGCCTGTATAGTAATGGTAGCCGCTCAGCATCCCCAGCTCAATGGAAACATATTTTTCCACCCCATAATACCCAAGCACGGAAATTAGTTCCTCCAGGCGTCCCAATGCCTGCAATACCACTGGGAACCCGGCAGAAAGCTCTTTTGCCCTTTGGAGCATGTCCCCGGTCATGCAGACCGTCCCCAGCATGGAAAACAATTCTTTTAACCCGCTGGGCAAATGCAGCGCATCCAGCAATTCTTCTACGCCAAAGAAATTTTTGTTGGCAATCAGATCCGCCAGCTCCTGTTTTGTGTCGTCTTCCAGGCCGGCAGCTTCTGCAAGCCCCCGGAAAAAATCTGCGTGGCCTACCCCAATCTGGAATTCCTTAAGCCCTGCCGTTTTCAGTGCATTTACCACAAGGGCAAGGATTTCCGCATCTGCGGACACGGAGTTGTCCCCGATTAACTCTGCCCCCAACTGGGTCGTTTCCTTTAGCCTGCCCTGATAGCTGCTGTTGTTGATAAAGGTATTCCCCATATAGCAAAGGCGGACAGGGAATTCCTCGTCCCCATAATATTTTGCCGCGCACCTTGCAATGGAAGGGGTAATATCTGGCCGGAGCACCAAGGTATTCCCTTCCCTGTCAAAAAATTTATACAAATCTTTGGATGGGGTTGTCCCAATTTCCCTGCTGAAAATATCAAAAAATTCAAACGTCGGCGTTTCAATTGCATGATATCCGTATTTTTTCAGCAGCCTATGAAGGTTTTCCTGCAAAATAAGTTTCCGCGCGCATTCGCTATTATAAATATCCCGGACACCTTCCGGCGTATGTAATAATTTCCGCTGCATAAATCGTTCCTTTCCGTCTATCGTCCAATGTCTTTTTAATTGCCTCTGCCATGCTGGGCACTTTAATATGCTACCACAATAAAAACATGCCTATTATATAAGAAAGGCGTGCCTTTGTCAACCGCGTTTTCAGCCCGCCATGCCCCTTTGGTCCAAATCCTTCTGCATTACATCCAGATATGGCACCAGGATCCCGCCTTTGGATGAAATGAAAAATTCCGGCTCCAGCTCCTCATACCGGAAGCTTTTCCTTCCGCCCTCTTTCGCCCGGTTCCAAAATTCCAGCATTTTCCTGCAGCGCAGATAATAAAATTCATTCCTGTGGGAATAAAATACCAGCAGAAAAGAAACCCCGCCCTGCCCTTCAAACTGTTCCATAAACCGGACTTGGTGGGGGTGGATGTTCTGCAGGGGAAACGTATCGGTATGGCACTCCTTGGCGTCAAAGCATACGGGGATGCCCTGCACTGCCCCAATATAATCCACGGTGCTTTTCTGTTCAAAATAAGCCAGGGTAATATGCCGGCTGCCCTTGTCGATTTTGACAGGGGTAATGGGGGTAGGGACTTTCTGGATCAGGGCAAGCCCATGTTCTGCATATTTTTCATTGGTAAGGTTGATAAATTCTTCCAATGTGGAACCTCTAAGGCCCCGGGAATTCCATGTCGCCATGTGGTTTCCTTTCTTTAAACGCTATGCTTTTCCAAAGAATTTATTACTTTCTGGAATTCCCCGTTGAGGGGCGCTGTCAGTTCCCTTCCGTCAGAAAACCGCATACGGTAAGCATGGAGCATCTGGGAACGGACATGGAGCTTCCGGGTAAACCATTCATTCACCGCCCGTTCCCCATACTTGCAGTCCCCAATGACAGGATGCCCCGCCGCTGCAAGCTGGACGCGTATCTGATGGGAACGCCCGGTGATAAGCTGCACTTCCAGAAGGGTCGCCGTCCCCTGCTCCCCCAGCCTGTAATATGCCACAGGGGCATATGTTATCTTGATATATTTGCTGCCGGGGGACTCCTGTTTGGAAACGGTTACCTGGTTGCTCTCCCCGTCCTTTGACAGCCAGCCTTCCAACGTCCGCCCTTCAAACGCTTTCCCTTTTACAAGGCAGCGGTAATATTTTTCCACGGAACGGCCTTTTAGCTGTTTTGCCATATCCTGTAAGCCCTGAAGGCTTTTCCCGGCAACCAGGAGGCCGGAGGTGTTGCGGTCCAGGCGGTTGCAGACCGAAGGGCGGAAGGTAAGGAGATCCTGTTCCGTGATTTCCTGTTTCTTCAGCAGATAGCCGACAATATATTCATTGGCAGACAGATCCCCGGCGTCCGCCTTCTGGGAAAGCATCCCCACAGGCTTGTTGATTGCAAGGATATCCTGATCCTCATAAATGACTTCCAGAGGGATATAGGGATAGCGGGCAGAAACATTGGGGGCAGCCTTTGAAAATTTCTGGATGGTTTCATCCGAAAGGAACAGCTTCACTTCGTCCCCCTGTTTCAGCTTTTCGGAGCCGTCTGCTTTTTTTCCATTTAATGTAATATTTTTCTTCCGCAGCATTTTGTAGATAAAGCTGCCGGGAGCCCCGGAAAGCAATTTCTTTAAATATTTATCAAAACGCTGGCCTTTCTCATTGTTGCCGATCTGAAAACTCTGCATTATTTCCTCCTGTTCGTTCCGCTGCCATGTGTGGAAGCCGGGCTGTAGTTGCTGCTCTTTGCTGGTTTAACGGTTTTTGCATTTGCTTTTCTTTTAGCATCTGAAAAAGAATTGCCATGGGCTGGCGCGCGCCCCTTTTTGCCCTTGCGGGGCTGCTTGCCCGCAATCTTTCTGGGCGGGATTAGGCACTCTTTCCCAAAGCCAATCAGGTCCAGCCTTCCTGTTTTTTCCAACGCCTCCTTTACCAAATGGTAATTTTTCGGGTCACGGTACTGTATCAATGCACGCTGCATGGCCTTCTCATGTGGGTTCTTAGCCACATATACCGGCTCCATGGTACGTGGGTCCAGCCCAGTATAGTACATGCAGGTGGAAATGGTGGAGGGCGTTGGGTAAAAATCCTGCACCTGCTGGGGCATATACCCCAAATCCCGCAAAAACTCTGCCAATTCCACGGCATCCCGCAAGGCAGAACCAGGATGGGAAGACATCAGGTACGGGACTAAATACTGCTTTTTTCCCAGCTTCTGGTTCATGGCTTCATATTCCCTGGCAAATTTGCGGTAAACGGCTGCCTTTGGCTTGCCCATATAGTCCAGCACCTGGCTGGAAATATGTTCCGGAGCCACTTTTAGCTGCCCGCTTACGTGGTATTGGCACAGTTCTTTTAAAAACGCCCGGTCAGGATCCGCCATCAGGTAGTCAAACCGTATGCCGGAACGGATAAACACTTTTTTCACCCTGGGCAGCTCCCGCAGCTTTTTCAGCAGCAGCCGGTAGTCCTTATGGCTGACGGTGAGGTTTTTGCAAGGTTCCGGGAACAGGCACTGCTTGTCCCGGCACACCCCTTTGGAAAGCTGTTTTTTGCAGGCGGGGAACCGGAAATTGGCAGTTGGGCCACCCACATCATGGATATATCCTTTAAAATCCTTGTCTTTTGTCAGGGCTTCCGCTTCTTCTACAATAGAACCATGGCTCCTTGACTGGATGATACGCCCCTGATGGAAGGTCAGGGCGCAGAAATTGCATCCGCCAAAACAGCCCCGGCTGCTGGCAAGGCTGAATTTTACCTCGGAAATGGCCGGCACGCCCCCTGCCGCTTCATAAGAGGGATGGCAGGCGCGCTGATAGGGCAGCCCATAAATACCGTCCAATTCCTGCTGGGTCAGGGGCTTAGACGGAGGATTCTGCACCACATATACCTGATGGGGATACTCCTCTGCCAAACGTTTGCCCGAAAATGGGTCGGTATTGCAGTGCTGGAGGTAAAAGCTTCTGGCATACGTTTCCTTATCCCGGCTGACTTCTTCAAAGGCAGGCAGGAACAGGGCGTCGTAAATATCCTCTTTCTTCCGGGTTTTATAGACTGTCCCGTCCACAAAGGTAATGTCCTTTGCCGCAAGGCCGCTGTCCAACGCTTCTGCAAGGGCGAGGATGCTGCGCTCCCCCATGCCGTACATCAGGATGTCCGCGCCGCTGTCCAGCAAAATGGACCGGCGGATTTTATTGCCCCAGTAATCGTAATGGGCAAGCCGCCTTAAGCTGGCTTCCACCCCGCCAATCAGGATCGGTGTGTCCTTATAGGTCTGGCGGATTAAATTCCCATAGACAACGGTAGCATAATCCGGCCGTTTCCCCAGGGCTCCCCCGGGGGTAAATGCATCCTGTTCCCGGCGGTGTTTGGAAACCGTGTAATGGTTCACCATAGAGTCCATATTCCCGCCGCTTACCAGAAATGCAAGCCTTGGTTCCCCATAAATGGCGATGCTCCCCTTTTCCTTCCAATCCGGCTGGGAAATAATGCCTACCGAATAGCCATGGGCTTCCAGCAGGCGGCTGATAATGGCATGCCCAAAAGAGGGATGGTCCACATAGGCATCCCCAATGATATAGACAAAATCAAACCTTGCAATGCCCCGCTGTTCCATATCTTCCCTGCAAACAGGCAAAAATTCCCCTTCCATGTTTCCCTCCTGCACGCTGTCCGTGATTCCTGTATTCTGCCCTTGGTTTCTATATACGCTTTGGGCTTATGTAAAAATCTCATGATAATCTGTGATATAGTAATCTGCCAGCTTCTGTTTTTCCTCTTTCTGCCCTGCAGAAAATGCGTCCTCTACTGCGCATACCCGCATCCCTGCATTTTTTCCCGCCATAATGCCCATAGGCACGTCCTCAAATACAAGGCAGCGGAACGGCTGGGCCCCCAGGCGGCTGGCAGCTTCCAAATAAACATCCGGCGCAGGTTTTCCCCGTTCCACCTCGCAGGCAGTCACAATTTCCTGTATGTACTCGTCAAAATGCAGGGATTTCCCTACTGCATCTACCAGTTCCCTTGAATTGCTGGTAGCTATCCCCACCGGGATGCTTTGGCTTTTGCAATACTTTAAAAACCTCTCCGCCCCGGGCTTAAATGGGACTTCATTGGCATATTTCCCAATTGCCATCCGGTTCCATATTCCCTTTAGTTCCTCCACGCTTTCAGAAAGATGGAACAGCTCTTTGGTGTAAACGGCGGTTTCGGTAAAGCTCATGCCTTCAATGTCCTTCTGGTAAGTTTCCGGCAGGGGCAGGCCCCTTTGCCCTAAAAATTCCATGTCAATCCCATGCCACAGCCACATGGAGTCCACCAGCGTCCCGTCCAAATCGAAAATGACTGACTCTATCTGTTCCAGCATCTTTCCTGCTCCTTTTCCAATGGTATCTTTCCTGATATTTTATAAATTCCCTGCCGTCTGCTTGGCAATATTATAGTTCTCCCTTATGTGTGCCCTGCTCCACGCCGGGACAGGCGGGCGTCTGCAGTAAGGTATTCCAGCCCGTAGCCGCTTGGCCTGTCTATGGTCAGGAAACCTATGATTTCCCGTTCCACATCCTCAAATTCTGCCGGTTCCCCCTGGGCTTTCCTGTCCTCCGGCTCCAGCCCGGCGGAAAGCTCTGGCTCCCGGGCTTCTGTTTTCTGCCCGGCAAGCTGCTTTTTGGGCTTTTCCTTTACCCGTTCCGTCAGTTCTTCTTCTGTGGGAAGGCTGTGGTACTTAGCTGTTTTTGTAAATGCAGTATGGCTTTTCTGGATGCCTGCCGCTTTTCTCAGTATTTTTTCCAAAAGCCCTTTCTTTGCGCCTTTTGGGATCACCGGGTTGCTGGAAACCTTCTTGGCTTCTGCCAAAAAATTCCCCATCTTATTCAGCTTTAGCTTTTCCGCTTCCTCTTTGGTCTTGCAATGCTTAAGCTGCTTCTTATATGCCGTCCGCTCCTGCCGGATCTCCTGGTATTCCCGGTAGCCGTCTGGGTTGCTCTGCTTTAAGTATTCTTCTTCCTCCGGCGTCAGGCTTTCCCCTGATTTCAGCTTTGCGTCTATAGCCGCCATCTGGTTGTTTTCACGCATTTTTTCCGCGTCTTCCCGGTACTGTTTCAATTGGCGCACCAAAGGGTCCATGTCTGCAAGGCGCTTCTTTTGCTCCCGTTCTTCCCGTTCCGCCTTGCTTTTCCGCTCCTTGCCAAGGCCGGATAGCTGCAGTTCCTTCTGCATCCTCCCCGCCATAAACGTATGAGCCGCTTTCCCTTCTTCCTTCTGTGCCCAGCCTGTTGTCAGCATATGTTTTCCTCCTTCCTTACAATCTTCCTTACAGTTCCATACCGCTATCCTTATGGCAGGCTTTGGAGTACCCCAGCGCCTTCCGGGCGCAGTACGGGCTACCTTTTTGGCCTGCAGGAGCACCCAATCCCAAGGCCCCCTTGCCCAATATGGCAGGAAACCCCCAGAGAGAGCTTATCGCACATGACTTCCATGCCTGGGAAAGCCCCCTGAATTTCCTTTACCCATTCCGCTGTAGCTTCTTCGGATGCGCTGGACGCCGCCAGCAAATATACTTCCCCCTGTTCCTGCCATTCCCGGAACTTGGTTTCCAAATCATGCTGCATGGCTTCTATCATGGCCTTCCTTACCCGGGACGAACCATGGCATTTCTTATACGTATCCAGCGTACCCACATCAAACTTTAATACAGGTTTAATATTTAAGACAGTACCAAGCGCGGCAGTAGCTGGCGAGATTCTTCCGCCGCGTTTTAAATGTTCCAGCGTTTCCACTCCGACGTAGATTACCATTTTATCCCTGTATTTTTCTAATATTGATTTAATTTCCTGTGGGCTGTAGCCTTCTTCTGCTAATTCCAATGCGTCCAACACGGAACGGTGCAGCGGTGTGGAAACCCTCCCATTGTCCACCACAAACACCTTCCCTTCATATGGGGGCTCCTGTGCCAAAGCCAACGCTGCTGCGCAGGAACCGCTCAGGCCGCTGCTGATTGGGAGATATACAATCTGCTCAAACTGCCCTAACCCTTCGTCCCACAGCTTCATCACATCTGCTGGGGAAGGCTGGGAGGTAGCTACCCTGCATCCAGAACTTAATTTCTGGAAAAATTCTTCCCGTGTCAGGTCCACATCTTCATAATAGCATACGTCGTCAAAATAAAATGGCATTGGCAGCACCAGAATCCCAAGCTCTTTTGCTTCTTTCTGGGTAATGCCGCTGTGGCTGTCTGTAATCACTCCGATTTTCTTCATTGCTTCCTCCTTTGCAGGCTTCGTCTTACTATCATTATCGCCTATTCTTTCAGATTTTGCAATTCTTTTTCTGTTAATTCCCGGTATTCCCCGGGGCTTAAGGAACCGTCCAGCATAAGCCCGCCCATGGAAACCCGCTTTAAGTATAAAACCTGCTTTCCCACTGCCCCAAACATGCGTTTTACCTGATGGAATTTCCCTTCGGTAATTGTCAGGTGGACACGGGATATTTCCGGGCTTTTTTCAGGCAGGATTTCTAATTTGGCTGGCAGCGCCTGTTTCTCCCCACCGATATCAATGCCTTGGGCAAACTGCGCCTTATCTTCCTCTGTGACTGTGCCGTCCACCTCTGCATAATAAGTTTTCGGCACATGTTTTGCCGGGGAAAGGAGGTTATGGGCCAGCGCGCCGTCGTTGGTGATAAGGAGCAGGCCTTCCGTGTCCAGGTCCAGCCGCCCCACTGGGAACAGGCCTTTCCGGCTGTATTCTGGGAAATAGTCCAGGACAGTTTTATGGCGGTTATCGGCCGCTGCGCTGACGCAGCCTTTTGGCTTATGGAACATGTAGTATTTATATTTTTGGTAGGAAATGGCGCTGCCTTGGAAGGTAACCATATCAGAATCGGTGACTTTCTGCTGCGGCCCTTCTGGCGGAAGGCCATTGACCAGTACCTGGTTTTTGCAGATGTACTGTTTTACCTGAGTGCGGGTTCCGATTCCCATATCTGCCAGGTATTTATCAAGTCTTAGCTGCATGGTGGTTTGGTCCTTTCTGTTATTCTGCCAATAGCTGTGATTAAGGGTGAGGGTTGTCTGGAATTGCTTATGTGGATTTAAAATGCCAAAAGCGCCTTTGGCGCTACGCCCATGCCATATATTGATATGCAAATGGATTTGCAATAACAATATATGGCATAGAGCGGGTGCAGCGCACCCTTTTGGCATTCTAACCCTATGTGCAAAATATCAAGAAAACTGATATTTCAGCCTTCTCCCTTCCAGCCATTTCAGCACCCAATACGGGTTCACGCTCATCTCCTCCCCGGTTTCATCCTCAATATAAATCCCTAAATGCAGGTGCACCGCAAATTTCCCTACGGTCCCTTCTTCCTCCCCATATCCGCTATCCCCCATAAACCCAAGCAGTTCCCCCGCCTTCACCTGGTCCCCTTCCTTAAATTCCCTGGCGTAGTCATAGAGGTGCGCGTAATAAAAATAGCCGCCGCTGGGGGCGCGTATGCCAATCCGGTAGCCCCCTAATTTCAGCCATCCCACCTTTTCCACCACCCCGTCTGTAATGCTGACAACCGGGTAATGCCCCCGCTGGTTGAGGGAGGCCATAATGTCTGTCCCCTCGTGGCCCCGGTTCCCCCCGAAGCTCCGGTCAAACATCCATGAATTTTCAAAAGAGGTTTCCAGCGTGCTGTCTTTCCCGGACAGGGGGATTGGGAAATAGGCAATATCCGCCCAAATGGCCTGTTCCTCCCTTACCAGTTCCTGCGCTTTTGGGGCCTTGTATTCATAGAGCAGCCCCAGATAGCCCTCCAGTTCCCGCTGCCCCTCCTCCCCAGTGGCAAGGTAGCCAAGAAGGTAGTCATATCTGGAATAACCCGAATCCTTCTCGTACCCGCAAAAAGCTTCGTAAAGCCCTGCCGGAACCTGCTGCTGGCGCAGCAGCCCTCTGGTGTCCGTCCCTTCCAAAAGATGGGCGATTTTTGCCGCCTGCTGTAAGCTGCCTGTAAGGGAAACAATCAGGCAGACCATGGCAGAAAGAGCCAATACGCATATCCATAACTGTTTTTTCATGCAATTCCTTTACCATGCCATTTTATCATTCCTAACATGTATATGCTGCAAGGCGGCAATCATTAATCATGCTTTTATTTGGAACGTTTTAAAAATTCCACCAACAATTTCCAGATTTTTTCCGTGGAAGAAATGCTCAGCCGTTCCTTTGGCGTATGGATATCAAAATTATTCGGCCCAAAGGAAATGCAGTCCAAATTTTCGATTTTCCCGGAAAAAATCCCACATTCCAACCCGGCATGGATTGCCTGGAGCTTTGGCTCCTCCTGGAACAAATCCCGGTAAGTGTCCGCCATTAATTCCCTCATAGATGATTCTGCCCGGTATTCCCATGCAGGATAATCCCCATAGACGCTTACCTCGCCGCCGAAAAATTCTGTAATAAGATGCAGGCGGCTGGTTAATTCATATTTCCGGCTTGTAACGCTGCTCCTAATGGCAAAACACAGGGTAAACGCATCTTTTTCCAGCTTCATAATGCCCGGGTTCAAAGAGGTTTCCACCAGCCCTTCTATTTCCGTGCTCCTATGCTGGACGCCCCAGGGCATGGTGCGCAGCAGGAACAGGATTTTCGTCAGGGAAATCCCGTCCACTGCTTCTGTTGGCCCTTGCCCCAGCTTCCTGCAGCGCAGCTCCAGCCCCGGGTCAGAACTGCGGTATTCATTTTTCCATGTCCTGCAGATTGCTTCTGTTTCAGAAAGAAGGACCTGCCCGTCTTCCCCTTGCGGCAGAAGGAGGACGGCGCTTGCTTCCCTTGGGATGGCATTGTCCTTTAACCCCCCGGAAAGGGATGCCAGGGAATACTGGAGTTCCTGCCCCAGCCCATGCAGGGCGCGCCCTAAAAGCATCACGGCATTGCCGCGCTCTTTATGGATTTCCCCGCCGGAATGGCCCCCCTGCAGCCCGGATACGGTTATTTCATAAGCCGTGCCCTCCGCCTGCACCCATGAAACAGGGATTAGGCAGTCTGCCCGCAGCCCTCCGGCGCAGCTTGTCAGGAAAACTCCTTCCTCGTCGGAATCAATATTCAGCAGTTTCCGGCCTTTTAACACGGACAGGTCAATGGATTCCGCACCCAGAAGCCCAGTTTCTTCGTCCACTGTCAGGACAACCTCCAGCGGAGGGTGCGCAAGCTCCTGGTCTTCCAGCAGCGCAAGGGCGTAAGCCACGGCAATCCCGTCATCCCCGCCCAGGGTGGTCCCTTCTGCTTTGAGGAAATCCCCGTCAATATAGAGCCTAAGCCCGTCTTTTTCAAAATCAATGTCCACATGGCTCTCTTTTTCGCATACCATGTCCAGATGGCCCTGGATAATGACAGGTTCGGAACCCTCATACCCTTTGGAGCCTTCCTTAAAAATAATTACGTTGTTGCTTTCATCCTGCACCCACTTTAAATTATGCCCCTTGGCAAAAGACACGCAGTAGTCGCTGATTGCCTTTGTGTTCCCGGAGCCGTGGGGGATCCCGCAGATTTCCTCAAAATAGAAAAACACCCTCTTTGGCTCTAAATTTTCACAAATCCCCATACGTTTCACCTATTCCTTTCTTTTTTTCCTGCCGCTGCCGCGAGGCATGGTACGCCTTTCACGGAGCCGGACTCTTTTCTTTTGTTCTGGCATATTTATCCATCAGGCTCATAAAATGAACTATGAAAAAAATCATGTACATATTTATTTTGCTTGGGTTCTTATGTTATATTTTACTGTTTCCAGAAGAAACCGTCAAGGCTGCCGCCCTGGGGCTGAACCTCTGGTATGAAAAGATGCTGCCGACCCTCCTGCCCTTTTCCATCCTGTCCTACATCTTCATCCAGTCCGGGATTTTAGATGGGCTGGCGGGAGCGCTGCACCGCTTTTTAAAGCATGTGTTCCCAGTCAGCAGCGCGGGCATTTACCCATTGGCAGCCGGCCTGCTCTTTGGGTTCCCCATGGGCAGCAAAATCACGGCGGACCTGGTAAAGGCCGGGAAAATGACATGGGAGGAGGGACAGCGGCTGTTCTGCGTCTGCAACAATATCAGCCCCATTTTTATTTCCAGCTTTATCCTAAGCGACAGCCTTGGGCGGCCTGACTTGAAAATCCAGACATACCTAATCCTGTACGCCCCGCCTCTGGCCCTCTATATGCTGATGAACCGGAACCGGGGATCTTCCCTGCCGGAAAGCGCTTACGCCCAGAAAACGGAAAAAACGACATCCATGAGTTTCCAAATCATAGATGCCGGCATTATGAACGGGTTTGAAACATTGGCGAAGCTGGGCGGCTATATTATCATTTTTGCGATTTTAGCACAGATGGCTATGCTGCTTCCCGTATCAAACCCATCCTTTACCTGTATTTTAGTGGGGTTCACGGAAATTACCAACGGCATTGCCTATACTGCAAGGCAGGGGATGGAATTTCCGGCAGCTTACCCATTGATGATGGCTTACACTGCCTTTGGCGGCCTGTCAGGGTTCGCCCAGACAGCTTCCATGGTCAAAGAATGTGGGTTCTCTATGGTACCTTATTTCCTGATGAAGGTATTCCAAACAGCCTGCGCCTTTTTCCTTGCACTCCTGTTTCTCTGCTGATGTCAGATTTCCGTCACCTGGAGCTCTTGCCGGGGATTTGACTCCTGCTCTTGGGAAAGGCCGTCCGGCGACCCGCCGTCCGGAGCCAGTTCCGACCGGTTGGAAATCACAATGTCATAACAGCCTTGCAGGGAACTGATAAGGTTATCGGACCTGGCCTTTGTAGTTTCTATGGCATGCCCGATAATATCCTCCAGGCTTTTGAGCACATTGTCTGTATACTGGATGGCTCCCAAGCGGATGTTGTTGGCATCCGCGGTGGCATTGTCAATGATTTCCTGGGCTTGGTTGGTAGCCAGCATGACGACTTCATTCGCTTGGGCATATGCTTGCTGCATAATCTGGTGCTCGCTGATTAACTCCGTGGTCTGTACCTCGGCCTGGGCAATGATAGCGTCCGCCTTGGCCTGGGCGTCCGCTAAAATTGCCTCTTTATTGCTAATCATCCTTTGGTAACGTTTGATTTCATCCGGCGTCTTCCTCCGGAGCTCTGAAAGCAGATCCTCCAGTTCATCTTTATTTACGATAATCTTTGTATTGGAAAAAGACTGATATTTACAGCTTTCAATATAGTCTTCGATTTCACCAATAATCTGCTCAATCTTGTTATTCATATATGTAACGCTCCTTATTTTCGGCTAAATTTTGCATAAATTCTATCAATTAGCTGCTCTGGCACAAAATGGGAAATATCCCCTCCATAAGAAGCAACCTCTTTGACAATCGTTGAGCTTAAATAGGCATATTCCAAACTGGTGGTTAAAAATACGGTGTCTACCCTGTCATCCACAATCCGGTTTGTCTGGGCAATCTGGAGTTCGTACTCAAAATCCGTTACAGCCCGGAGCCCCCGCACAATGATGGAGGCGTCCACCTTCCGCGCATAGTCAATCAAAAGCCCATGGAAGGATGTAATCTTAATATTTGGGACATGGCCTGTTATCTCTCTTAACATACTAACACGTTCCTCAACAGAAAACAACGGATTTTTTGCACTATTAACCAAAATTGCCACAACCAGCTCGTCCACAATCTTAGCAGAACGCTCAATCATATCGATGTGCCCAAAGGTCACCGGGTCAAAACTCCCCGGATAAATTGCTCTTTTCATCTGTTCCCCCCGCTGCATTGCCGTTCCAAATGCAGAAAAACATGTTTATTGGTTTTATAAATTTTTTCCCTTGTAATCTGGTATCCCAACCCTTCTGCGTAGGAAAAATCCGTATCCAGCGACGACTCTGCCACAATTTCCGTATCCTCCCCAACCAAAGAAGATACGGACAGCGCTTCCAGTATTCCCTGTTCCAGCCCTTTGTGGTAAGGAGGGTCCATAAATATAACGTCAAAAGGCTCCTGCCCTTCCATCCTCCGGACCGCTAACGCCGCATCCATTACAAGGAGGGTACAGGAATCCCCAAGCTTTGTAAAAGATATGTTCCCTTCTATGCAGGCGGCTGCCTTCCTGCTGTTTTCCACTAATACCACATCCTTTGCCCCACGGCTGGCAGCTTCCAGCCCCATCTGCCCGCTGCCGGCAAACAGGTCTAAGAACCTGCATCCCGGCAGGCTTGGGCTTAGTATATTAAAAAGTGTTTCCTTAATCCGGTCCGACGTTGGCCGGGTGTCCCTGCCCTCCACTGTTTTTAACGGAAGGCGCCTTGCGCTTCCTGCAATAATCCTCATCCCATCACCTCATCCATCTGTCATATGGAACCCTTATCTTTTGCCGTATTCCGGGATCCCACTGGAAATCCCTATCCTGCCGTTTCATCCAAAATCACTTTCCGCAGGAAGGTCAGCGCGCTTGCCACAGAATATTCCCTGATTTTGCTGCGGCTCCCGCTGTAAAGCTTTTTCTCGGTAAACACCCTGCCCCGGCAGTAACAGCCTATATACACAAGGCCTACCGGCTTTTCCTGGGTGCCGCCCTCCGGGCCTGCAATCCCGGTAACAGATACGCACAGGTCTGCCCCGGCTGCTTTCGCCCCTCCCTCTGCCATTTCTGCCGCCGTCTGGGGGCTGACTGCCCCATAGGCTTCCAGGGTAGCATGGGAAACGCCTAAAAGCTTCTCTTTCGCTTCGTTGGAATACGTAATATAGCCTTCCTTAAAATTCCCAGAAATCCCCGGCACATTTACCAGCCGCCCCGCCAGCAGCCCCCCGGTACAGGATTCTGCCGTAGTGATGGTAAGTCCATGGCTTTCCAGAAGCTTTGCCACCGCTTCTTCCAGCGTAACGTCCGGGTCGTCGGTGTACACGCAGTCCCCAAACCGGCGGTATAATTCTTCCTCCACCGGCGCAATCATGGAACCGGCCGTTTCTTCATCCGCTGCCTTTGCCGTAATCCGCAGGTGGACTTCCCCTGTCTTGGCATAGGGGGCAACCGTAGGGTTCCTTTCCGCCAGCAAATCCAGAATTGCCGTTTCTGCCGCGCTCTCCCCAATCCCGCACAGCTTCACCATCTTAGAGCAGATAACTTCCGGCTGCCGGCTGCGCAGATAAGGGTACACCTGTTCCTGGAACATGGGCACCAGCTCGTTTGGCGGCCCCGGCAGGAGGATCATGCAGGTGCCCTTTTCCTCTATAATAATCCCTGGCGCAGTGCCGTTGGCATTATAGAGCAC
>Ga0137308_100415_pt1 | contig 72445 bp, 63 predicted proteins | sample Inofrocosms_June_FD_97181 | JGI IMG/M metagenome (GOLD analysis project Ga0137308, IMG submission 97181) | Mouse cecal microbial communities from Vienna, Austria - N-Acetylneuraminic and N-Acetylglucosamine D2O microcosms_June | ecosystem: Host-associated > Mammals > Digestive system > Large... | reverse complement strand
GGCGATGCATTCCGTGATATGGAGCCTGTGCCTGGTAAGCCGCTGGAGGGCAAGGTACTGTGCGCCCCGCCAGGGTTCGGTATGGATGCGCCCGACCCTTGCAAAATCAGCGATGACGAAAGAATCAATGCCGTCATTTTTGTCAAGGGAGTTAAAGGACTTCTTGTACTGTTTAACCTCATTCGGGTTAAGGCAGTAGACCTTAGTGGAAAAAGGAGCCAGCTTTTCGGAGGTGGAGAGGTAGTTGGCGATATGTACGCCGTAAAAACCAGTGGATTCCAAACCAATGATGACGGTCTTGAATTCATGGTGCTGTGAGAGCACCTCTGCAACCATTTCCTCCATCTGCTCAGCACCGCCCTGTGCATTAGCCACCGGAACCATTTTGATCAGGAAATCCTGGTCAAAGTTGAGGGCAGAGATGACGTTCGTGCGGGAACCGATATCGATTCCCACAAAAAGCGTTGACAGGTAATCAATTTTTATCTTCTTCATGTGTAATCACCACCTTTCCGATAAGGATGGGGAACAGGGGCCAAAGCTTATCCCGGCCCGGGGTACCAGCTGCAACCTCGCGTTATCAGCACTGGTCCAGGAGAAATACCCTGCTGGAGGCTAGGCCTGGCGGTGCAGCATTTGTGTAAGCAGTCAAGGTACGGCGGAGCAGGCTGCATGCTTTCTGAGCAATAGCGGGTGCTTTGCAGGGGGAATGAAGCAGTGCCTTAGCCCAGGTTCCACTGGGAACCATTATAGCACCGGGAGGCTCTGGTAAAAAGTAGTAAACAACAAAAACATTAGATAGACAGGATGAACCAGCATTATGGGAGAAAGGGAGAACCCCTCCAGACCTCCATCAGAATATCCTCACATCTATGTAGAAAGAACTGAGACTGGTAACTATTAACTGTATAGATGGAAAAAGATGGAGAGGGAGTCCTCTTAGAAATCATCCTACATCTATATCAAAAAAGAATAAGTCTATAGCCTGTTCTGACTGGCTATAAACTTATTATACGAGGGGGAGTGCTATAGAGGAATAGTTTGTAATTTGAATAGGTGCTGCTTAAATAAGTTCGATATTGATTGTTTTGTATGAAAGAAACTGGAGTTGTATTTCAATATGTAGTCATTTTGTTTGCTTAGCGTTTTTAAATGCTGTTTTAAATAGCTTTTTTATATAAAATAATCGGGATTTTATTATTTGATATAGCTGATTCTGCTTGTAGCAGGTAAATAAATTTGAAGTATCCGCTGGAGCACATGCACCGAACTTGTTTTCGTAACATTTATAAAGAACAGCCAGAGCGAACAAAACAAACCATATCAAGCTTGTTTTCGTAACATTTACGAAGAACAGCTGGGAGAGCGAATGGGCACCCCCTGGCGGCGGCTTTGGAAGAATGCTTAGAAGCCCTTAGTATTCTGCGGGGCAACCAGGGGCGCAGCCAAGCGGCACCTTTAGCTGCGGCAGGCAGCGAACTAGGTGCCGCGACCGTCCACAGCCACAGCGTACCAGCAGAATACTTAGAGCTTCTTAGCATTCTGGAACGGACGCCGCCAGGGGGTGCCCATCCGCTCTCCCAGCGTCCCTCCCTGCAAAAATTTACCAAAGCAATTCAATCATATTCCCAATAGCACCAAAACCTGACACAAAATCCATATGAAGAAAAACAACCACACAATAAAAAACACCAAAACAAAACACCTGCTCCTAGCAAGCATCCTGCTGATCGGAGCAGCGCTATTCAGCATCCTGCTTCTGCTATTACACCTGCACAAAGCTACAAAGCCAGACAAAATCCAAAAACGCCAGGAAAATCCAGCAGACTGTTTGCTTGCCTATATGGACTGCGTAGCAGCCAAAGATTACGAAGCAATGTATGCCATGCTGGATATCGAAGCATCTGGAAATATAGCAAAAGAAGATTTTATAAACAGAAATTCTGCGATCTATGAAGGTATCGAAATGCAGAATATGCGTATCACAAATGTCCGTTACGACAAAGAAAATGAAATTGTCTGTTATGAAACCGCGTTCGATACAGCAGCGGGCGAAATCTGCTTTGAAAATGAAGCGTATTTTCAGAAAACAGACGATACATATAAGCTGTCATGGACGGACGCGCTGATCTTTCCGCAGCTTCGCAAAACCGATAAGGTGCGTGTAGCTGTGTTAGAAGCAGAACGGGGAGAGATCCTGGACAGAAACGGCAGGGTGCTTGCCGGCTTGGGTACGGCGGCATTGGTTGGCATTGTGCCGGGAAAGCTGCAAGATGAAACGGCAGATCTTGCCAAGATTGCAAAGCTGCTTGAGATGGAGCAGGAAGCGGTCGAAAAAAAGCTGGATGCGGGCTGGGTAAAGGAGGATTCTTTTGTACCGCTTCGGACACTTCCAAGCGTAAAGGAGATCGAACTGCTGTCGTTGGAGCCTAAGGCAGAGATGGTAAAGGAAAAAGAACGGCAGGAAAAGCTGCTTAACATACCCGGTATTATGATTGGCGAGACGGAAATACGTGAATATCCATACAAAGAGGCGGCGGCGCATTTGGTCGGCTATGTCCAGAATGTGACGGCGGAGGATTTAAAAGAGCATGAAGGAGAAGGGTATACGGCAAACAGCGTGATCGGCAGAACCGGTATGGAGGGCTTGTTTGAAAAGCAATTAAAAGGAAACAACGGGTGCAGGATCTATGTGACCAATCAAGACAACAGGGAGATCGCACAACTGGCAAAAAAGGACGCGCAGCATGGGACAGATCTTACACTGACGATCGATGCGAAGCTGCAAGTCAGCCTTTATGAGCAGTTTCAGGACGATCAAAGCTGTACCGCTGCGATCGATCCTGGGACAGGAGAAGTGCTTGCCCTGGTCAGCACGCCTGCGTTTGATAACAACGATTTTATTATGGGAATGTCGCAAGAACAGTGGAAAATCTTAAATGAAGATGAAAAGAAACCACTGTATAACCGCTTTCGGCAGGTATGGAGCCCCGGATCTACATTTAAGCCAGTGATCGCAGCGATTGGGCTGGAAACGGGCGCGTTAAACCCGGAGGAAGATTTTGGCTCGGAAGGATTGAGCTGGCAGAAAGACGCATCCTGGGGTGCGTACCATGTGACGACGCTGCATGACTATGCACCGGTTGTGATGGACAATGCGCTGATCTGGTCGGACAATATTTATTTTGCAAAAACAGCCCTTAAAATTGGAGCAACGCAGTTGGAAAATTCGTTAATAACATTAGGATTTACGAGTAAAATGCCGTTTGAAATCACAATGGCAACAGCGCAGTTTTCCAACGAAGAGCATATTCAGACAGAGATCCAGTTGGCAGACAGCGGCTATGGACAGGGACAAATATTAATAAACCCGCTGCATCTTGCCTGTATTTATTCTGCATTTTATAATGATGGAACGATTTTAACGCCGCGCCTGACTGGAAAGCAGGAGCAGCTGCCAAAAGCATGGATCACGGATGCGTTTTCAAAAGAGACGGCAAACCGGGTGCTTGAAGGGCTGATCCAGGTAGTAAATAACCCGGATGGGACAGGCTATGCGCTGCATCGGGAAGACCTGCTGCTTGCCGGTAAGACCGGGACAGCAGAGATCAAGGCATCCAAAGAAGATACAACCGGGACAGAGCTTGGGTGGATGGCGGTATTTACAGCACAACAGGATGCCGCCCGCCCGCTTTTAATGGTAAGCATGACAGAAGATGTAAAAGGGCGCGGGGGAAGCGGCTACGTGGTGCAGAAAGTGAAAAAGGTACTGGATCAATGGTTTTAGGCATTGTTCCAAATGTGCATTTCGGAAAGGATATTTAGCGTAATCTGTGCAGCCGTCTGCCCGTTTGCATTGCCGTCGTTTTGAATGTTTGTGGCAAAAAAGCAGGTGCGGCTGCCTGTTTCCACAAAGCCGATCAGCCAGCCGGATATACTGCCGTCTTCGTATCCGAGCGTGCCGGTTTTTCCATAGAGCGTGCCGCTGTGGCCAGATTCCAGCCGGATCGCCTGTTTGACGGCATTGGTATGCTCTGGCGCAAAACCAAACGAATTGTAATAAAATTTTTGCAGCAGCTCCACCTGCTCGACGGGAGAAATTTTTAAAGTGCCGTCTGCCCAGTAATAGCTGGTATCTTGGCTGGTACATTGGTTGCCATACCCGATCCGGCGGATATGGTTTTGGATCTTTGGCATACCGATACGCGCGTCCAGCGCCTGAAAATACCAGTTTACGGAGTTTTTAAGGGCAGATGTAAGATCTTGGTCTGCGTTCCAGGACGCAAAGCCGTAAGTCTGTCCGTTCCAGCGGATGGTAGACTGCCAGGGCGTGATCGCTCCAGTTTCCAGCCCAAGCAGGGCACTGTAGATTTTATAAGTGGAAGCCGGGGCTATGCGTGTCAGCGCCGCGTCCTTTTGATAGATCTGCCAGGTGCGGTCAGCCGTATCGTACAGTACAAAGCTGCCGCTGTAGCCGTCGAATTGTTTGGACAGGTCAACCGAGCGCACCTGTCTGCCTGTTTCTTTAAAATTATAGCGGCTGCCCGCAGCAGCATGTGTGGACAAAAGCGGCAGAAAGCCGGAGAGCATCACGGCTGTCAAAAGGAAGGAGAGCCTGCTTTGGATGCGCTGTCTTTTGGTCGGGCGGTGGAATGCCACGATATTTAGCACACGTTTTTTTAGCTGTATCATAGTTCCGCTGATTCCGGCGGCAAAAGGAAACACAGGCATAGATACGTCTTGTGCCAGGTCAAGCAGTGTATTTCCATAATCTTTATAGTCCTCTTCACAAAGCAGCTCTAATACGCAGGCATCACAGGCGGTTTCCCGGTCTGTCTGCATCTCAGACAGGGCATACAGGACGAGCGGATGGAACCAGTAGGCGATCCGTATAAGCTTCATCGGCACTTGCACAAGCGTATCTTTGTGCTGGTAGTGTGCCAGTTCATGCAAAAGCATATAGCGTACCTGCTGTTTGGAAAAATTGGATATAACCGAAATCGGCAGATAAATGCGTTGTCTGAAAAGCCCGGCAATTACAGGCGAGCTTAAATACGCAGTGCTGTAGACAGGAACCTGCTTTTGCATGTGCATTTCCTTAAGACAGCGCTGATAAACACTGCGCAGGGCAGCATTTTGCAGCGGAAGCGCAGATTGGCGGATCTGATAAAAACGCAGTGTATGACGCAGCACACGGACTGCCATAACAGCCATCCCCGTTACCCACAGCAAAAAAAGCAGCTTCCACATTCCAAGAGGTGATCGTTTGCTGATCGTAATGCTAAAGTCACGCAGCCAGTCAGCGGCGCCTTCAGGACGCACGGCATCGGCATTGGGCGCTGTGCCTTGAAAAACCGCCGCAGGCTTTAATAGCGGTAGTTGCATGGCTGGAAGCGGCAGCAGCGGCACGATACAAAAGCCAAGCAGCAAAAACCAAAGATGGTATTTTGTACGGTTTGTAAAACAGCGGCGAAAGATTTTCTGTACGGCAAGAAGCGTCGCGGTCATGATAGTGATCCATAGATTAGAGATCAAAAATGAAATCATAAAATCTGCCATTTTAACGGTCTCCTTTTTTCGGATCTTTGGATAAAAGCGCGCGCAGCGTATGGATTTCGGTATCGGATAACCTGCCGCTGTCCAAAAAGGCGGTCAGCATCGAAGTAAAATTACCATTATAGAAACGGTCTAAAAAGGAACGGCTTTCCTGTCTGATATATTCGTTTTGCTCAAAAAGAGGCGTGTAGACAAATACGCGGCTGCGCTTTTCATAGGTAAGCACCCCTTTGTTTACAAGGCGCTTGATTAAGGTCTGGATCGTCTTCGGGCTCCAGTCTGTCGTGCGCGTTAAATGTTCTGTGATCTCGTTTGTGCTGATCGGCGCATAGTTCCATACGATTTTCATAACTTCATATTCTGCTTCTGAGATTTTTGGCAGTGCTTTCATAGGCGGCTCCTTCCTAGTCTTACATATGTAATAAACTTATTATAAATGCACAATGCGGCTGTGTCAAGTGTGATCTTCTATTGACAAAAAATGTGCGCAGATATAAAATATCGTACGGAGTTTAGAAAATAAATGTTTATGAAAGAGGTAGAAAAATGGAATCCTATTTAGTATTTAAAGACCTGGCGATTATTATCGTTGCTGCAAAGCTGTGCGGGATCGCGGCAAGAAAGTGCAGGGCGCCGCAGGTAGTTGGAGAGATTGTTGCGGGGCTTTTGATTGGGCCTAGTATTTTGGGATGGGTAAACCAGTCGGATTTTCTTGTGCAGATGGCGGAGATCGGCGTGATTTTGCTTATGTTTTCCGCGGGGCTTGAGACGGATTTAAAAGACCTTTTAAAAACGGGCCCGATTGCGGCGCTGATCGCCTGTGCAGGCGTATTTATTCCGTTACTGTGCGGCGCGCTTTTATATATGGCGTTTTACGGGGTAGCGCCTTGGGGATCGGAAGCGTTTTATAAGGCGGTGTTTGTCGGTACGATCCTTACGGCTACCTCGGTAAGCATTACGGTGGAATCGCTCAAAGAGATGGGAAAATTAAAAGGAAAGGTCGGAACGACGATCTTAAGCGCAGCGATTATCGACGATGTCATTGGCATTATCGTGCTTACGTTTGTGATCGGATTTAAAAACCCTGCGTCAGATCCTGTAGCGGTCTTGATGAATACTGTATTGTTTTTCCTGTTTGCGATCGTAGTCGGGATGATCAGCTACCGGATATTTAAAATGGTTGATACAAAGTATCCGCATACAAGGCGTATTCCGATCGCTGGACTGGCGTTTTGCCTTGCAATGGCATATGTGGCAGAAAAATATTTCGGCATAGCGGATATTACAGGCGCATATGTGGCAGGCATTATCCTTTGTTCGATTAGGGATTCGGAGTACATAGCGGAAAAGATGGACACAAATTCGTATATGCTGTTTGGCCCGGTCTTTTTCGCGAGTATCGGCTTAAAAACAAATGTAGACAGTGTGAGCATGGGAATTTTGATTTTTTCCGTGGCGTTTGTGCTGACCGGGCTTATTTCCAAGATTATCGGGTGCAGCCTGATGGCTCGCTTTTTAAGGTTTAACCGGCTGGATTCGTTAAAGATCGGGGTAGGCATGATGACTAGGGGAGAGGTAGCGTTAATTGTATCGCAAAAGGGGCTGTCTGCGGGGCTGCTGACGCCGGTATATTTTACATCGGTAATTTTGCTGATTATTGTATCTTCGATCCTGACGCCGATCCTGTTAAAGCTGCTGTATTTAAAGGACGGGCAGTAATGCAAAAAGATTTGTTTGAAATATGTGAAAACAGGGCAATACTAAAATATGGTATGCAAAACGGCGCGATAATATAAGAGGTAGCAAATATGAAAAAAACGGAAAAAGGAAGAAAGAAAGTGTGTCTGATCTTAGCAGTGTGCTGGATGTGCGTGATTTTTGCTTTTTCTGCGAGAAATGCGGATCTGTCTACACAGGACAGCATGTCGATTGGGATTTTGTTCGGGCGTCTGGTCGTACCGAGCTTTGCGGATATGGATTCCAATATGCAGATTTCTTTTGCGGATATGGTAGACCATCCGATCCGTAAGATGGCACACGCTACAGAATATGCAGTGCTAGGGTTTTTGCTTGCCGGAAGCTATGCGGACAGGGAGAAAAAGCGCAGCAGGATGATCGGCGTTCCAATTATTCTGGGGTCGTTATATGCGGTTTCCGATGAGCTGCACCAACTGTTTGTTCCTGGCAGAAGCTGTGAGCTTATGGACATGCTGATTGACAGCAGCGGGGTAGTCATCGGGACGTTTGCAGCTTTGTTTTTCTTTGCATACTGGGCAAACCGCAAACCGCGCAGGCGGTAAGGCAGGAAAGGAGGAGGCGGCATGAAGCGGAACGGTGCCATTGATTTTTGGAAATTTGTATTTTCCGTTGTGATTTTGTGCTTTCATTCGCTTTATTTTGCCGGGGACGAAACGTATATTTTCGTAGACGGCGCAAATATGGTGGAGTTTTTCTTTCTTGTGTCTGGATTTTTGATGGCGGCAAAGCTGATGAAGCAAAAAGAGGACGCCATGAAACAGCCTGTATGGAAGAGCACCTGGCAGTTTTTGTTCCATAAAATAAAGAGCATGTGCCCGGAATATTATGTGGCGTGGGCAGTTTCTTTTCTGATTAAGCATACGGCAGGCGGATTGCAGCCGCTTGCAAAGATTGCAAAGCATGGCGTACTGTGCATCTGGGAGCTGCTGTTTTTAAGGATGGCAGGGTTTAACGATTACAATGCGAACGGCGCGACGTGGTATATTTCGGCGATGCTGTGCGCGATGGCGGTGCTGCTGCCGTTTTTTTATAAAAACAGGGAGCACTTTTTATATTTGACTGCTCCGCTGCTTGCTGTCGGCATTACAGGCTATTTGTATACGGCGTCTAAAACGCTGCGCGGCAATACGGACTGGATGGGGCTTTGCTTCCGGGGATTTTTGCGTGCGATGGCGGTGCTTTGTATCGGATGCATTTGCTATATTGCCTGCCAGAAGCTAAAACAGGTGCAGCTTACCCGTTTTGCGCGGGCGCTGTTGTCTGTAGCGGAAACAGGCGGGTATTTATTTGCGATTTACTGGACGTATGGGCATGGGACTTCCCGAATGCAGTTTGTGATTTTGCTGCTGTTTGCAGTGTCTGTGACGATCAGCTTTAGCCACCAGGGGCTGCTTGCGTTTATTTATGACCATCCAGTTTCGTATTGGCTTGGCAAATTCAGCTTTTCGCTGTTTTTGTCGCATCATGCCTGGAGCGGGCGGATCAGAAAGATGTTTCCAGACGATTCGTATGCGCAGATGTTTCCGAAATATGTAGGATTGTCGGTAGCTACGGCGTTTGTTGTATATGGTTTGTCTGCGCTTTTTAAAAACGTATATCATAAGCATCGAGATGCCTGGCTGCGGCTGTTTGCTTACAGCGGGGCAGGCAGATAAGACAGTTGATTTATGCAGGATTTGCGGGAAAATACTTGATTTTCCGCAGGTTTTGTTGTAGAGTAGTTTTTGGTGAATTTTGATGAAAAAGAGTGGAAAACGAAACGGATACGCTGCGGCTTTGAAAGAAGCATTTCCATATACGATACCGGTTTTGACCGGGTATTTGTTTATTGGGTTTGCTTTTGGCGTGATGTTTCAGGAAAAAGGTTACAATTTTATATGGGCAGGATTTATGAGCCTGCTCGATTATGCAGGCAGCGGCCAGTATTTGGCGGTTAATTTTTTTGTACCGGGAATCAGCCTGCTCCATATCGTATTTTTGGAATTTATGGTCAATATCCGCCATATTTTTTACGGCCTGTCTATGCTGGAGCGGTTTCAAAAGATGGGCGGCAAACGGTGGTATATGATATTTTCGCTGACGGATGAGACGTATTCGCTGCTTTGCCTGACAAAAGTACCGCAGGGGGTCGATGAGACAAAGTTTTTGCTCTGTCTTGCCGCGTTGGATCAAAGCTACTGGATTCTGGGCTCGGTGCTTGGCGCGGCGGTCGGTTCGGCGGTGCCGTTTGATGCGACGGGAATTGATTTTGCGATGACGGCGTTGTTTGTCGTTATTTTTGTAGAACAGTGGCTGACGTCAGGCAGCCATATTCCGGCATACATAGGGCTTGGCTGCACGCTGCTTTGCCTGCTTTTGTTTGGGAGCGGCAATTTTATCCTGCCGTCGATGATCTGCATTATGACGCTGCTTTTGGCGTACCGGAAGGGGGAGAAAAAATATGCCCATTAGTGTGTGGGAATCGATCGTTGTGATTCTGGTTGTCGGCATTACGATATTTTTTACAAGATTGATCCCGTTTTTATTTTTTCCGCCGGGAAAAGAGATTCCGCCTACGGTGCAGTATCTGGGAAGAGTGCTGCCGCCTGCGGTAATTGGGATGCTGGTGGTGTACTGTTTAAAGGCAGTCAGTATCGTGCAGTTTCCGTTTGGCGTGCCGGAGCTGGTTTCTGTGCTTGCCGTCGTTGTGCTGCACGTATGGAAAAGGAATAACCTTTTGAGTATCGGCGTGGGAACGGTACTGTATATGGCATTGGTGCAGACTGTTTTTGCAGCAGCCTGAAAAATCTGCTTAAGTAAGGAGTAAAAAACATGAAAAAAGAACCGTTTGTAACAAAAGAACAGCTACAGGAGATCGTAAAGCAGTTTCCGACACCGTTTCATTTGTATGATGAAAGAGGGATCCGGGAAAATGCGCAGGCAGTGAAACAGGCGTTTTCCTGGAACAAAGGCTATCGGGAGTATTTTGCGGTAAAGGCGGAGCCAAATCCGTTTATTATCCAGATCTTAAAAGAGTATGGCTGCGGCTGCGACTGCTCTTCCCTGACAGAGCTGATGCTCTCCGATGCGCTTGGAATCCGGGGAGAGGGTATTATGTTTTCTTCCAATGAGACGCCGCCTGAGGAGTTTCGTCTGGCGGACAAGCTAGGAGCAGTCATTAACCTGGATGATATTACGCATATTGCGTTTTTAGAAAAGACGATTGGAAAAATACCAGAGACAATTAGTTGCCGCTACAATCCGGGCGGCGTGTACGAGGTCAGCAACGGCATTATGGATCATCCGCAGGATGCAAAGTACGGGTTTACGAAGGAGCAGCTTTTTGAAGGATACAAGATATTAAAGCAAAAGGGTGCGAAACGGTTCGGGCTGCATTCTTTTCTTGTGAGCAATACGGTCACGAATGATTATTACCCGATGCTGGCAAAAACGCTGTTTCAGCTTGCAGTGGAAATTAAGGAAACACTGGGCATTACGATTGATTTTATTAACCTCTCCGGCGGTGTCGGCGTTGCGTATCAGCCGCACGAGACGCCAAATGATATCCGTGTGATCGGGGAAGGCGTACACAAAGCGTTTGATGAAATATTAGTTCCTGCCGGGCTTGGCGATACGGCGATCTATACGGAGATGGGCAGGTTTATGACAGGGCCTTATGGCTGCCTTGTTACAACAGCGGTGCATGAAAAGCATACGTACAAGGATTATATCGGTGTGGATGCATGTGCGGCAAACCTGATGCGTCCGGCGATGTACGGCGCTTATCACCATATTACCGTTATGGGCAAGGAACATGCCGCGTGCGGCAATAAGTATGATATTGTTGGCTCACTGTGTGAAAATAACGACAAATTTGCGGTTGACCGTATGCTGCCGGAAATTGAGATCGGTGACCTTTTGGTCATCCATGATACAGGCGCGCATGGGTTTTCTATGGGCTATAATTATAACGGCAGGCTATGGTCTGCGGAAGTGCTGCTGCAAGAGGACGGCACGCCGAAGCTGATCCGCCGCGCGCAGACGCCGAAAGATTATTTTGCGACCTTTGACTGTTTTGATATTTTAAAAGATATGAAATATGATATGGCATAGACAAACAACGTATTTGGGAAAAGCCTGGCATGTTTGAAACGGAACATGCCAGGCTTTTTCTTAAGTCAGGCAGCTTTGCAGTGCGACTGCCTTGCCTAAAATGCGGACATTTTTCATTTCCTTTTCCACAAATACGCAGTCTTCAAACGCGGAATTTTCCGACTTTAGTATAAGCAGTTTCTTTTCCTTATAATAATACAGCCTTTTTAACACAGCTTCTGAGGAACCGTTAAAAAGCACGGCTGCGATTTCTCCGTTTTCTACCCAGTCCTGCCGGTGGATAAATACGAGGTCACCGTCAAAGATTCTGGCGTTGTTCATGCTGTCTCCGGCTGCTTTCAGGCAAAAATCTGCTGTTATCTGTATGGCTTTGTCATGGACAGAGATGATATTTTTTGGTATCGTGCCGTCTGGGAACAGGCTCCTTTGGCAGCCTGCCGGCTCTGGCTCGTTCCATCCCATTAAATAGGCAGGGGACGTTTCGAGTGCTTCGGATACTTTTAAGATCTTGTCCCGTTTCATATTCGCGATCATGCCGTTTTCCCATTTTCGGACGGTGCTCTTTCCAACGCCGACCATATTGCCCAGTTCTTCCAGTGTAAGACCCTTCTGCGTGCGCAGCTCGTAGATCTTTTTGCCCATATCCATATTTGAACACCTCATTTCATGCCGATTTTCTGTTGCTATTTTTATATAGGCAGATGTGCTGGGCGTGACGCGGTGCATCTTCTTTTTTGCCGCTTTATTATATAATAAATGTGTCGTTTTTGCAACATCTATCTCATTTTATCTCTAAAAAAGTGTCTTAAAAGACAAATGTATATTGACAGTCTCTCTGATATATGGTAGATTAATAGTGTCTTAAATGACACGGAAGGAGATGGATCAGATTGGACAAATATAAACTGGAATATGAAATGAAGACCAGGGGCATCACCATTGAAAAACTGTGTACAGAACTTCATATCAGCCGTTCTGCTTTTTACAGGAAATGCAACGGGATCTCAGAATTTACGCAGGGTGAGATTCAAAGAATTGTGGACTATATCGGCCTGGATTCTCCAATGGGAATTTTTTTTGCAGACAAAGTGTCTGAAAAGACACATCATGCCGCGTCTGTATAACTGGATGTACATAATGCAGAAAACGGCGTATTGTATTACGCAAATTTTTGTGGATTTTGAATTGCTGTTTGGGCATTGTCTATCTCATCAATTTTCAATGTTTTATCGTTACCTCCTTACGCTAACGTTAACAGCAGACGAAAATTCACAAAAATTTGCGTAGTGCAATACTTTGCGTGATATACCAAAGGTGTGTTGTTTTGCCGCCTTTTGTATATAGATGTAACTTGTTCATCGTACGGATGCGGCTGCTGTCACAGCCCATCCGTACAAAGACACATTGCAGCAGGAAGTCCGCTGCAAAAAAAGAGTAGAGGAGGAGATCATGAAGCAAAAATTCATGAAAAAAGCTCTTGCAGTTGTTTTGTCAACGGCTATGACATTTTCTTTGTCATCGATGCAAATACAGACTGCATCAGCGGCGAAAAAGTTTGTCAGCCTGAATACGACGTTTAAGACATTAAAAGTCGGACAGAAATATTCATTGAAGCTGAAAAACAATACGATTAGTTGGAAGGTAAAAAAGGCAGTCAGCACGGATAAGGCAGTTGCCAATGTGTATGCAAAGTCTGCTTCCAATGTTAAGATCAAAGGCAAGAGCACAGGCAGGGCTACGATCCGTGTGAATGTGGAGACTGCCGCAAGAAAGACAAATAACAAAAAGACACTGCGGTGCCGGATTAAGGTTGTACAGGCAGGTTCTGTTACACCGACTCCGTCCCCTGATCCAACACCGACTCCGTCCACACCAGATCCTGCAAAAACAAGCGCGCAGGTGTCTACACAGGCGGAGCTGGATGCGGCACTTGGCAATAAGTCAGTTACAAGCATTACGATCAGCACGACAAGTACAGCATCCTTCAACATCCCGGCAGGCCAGTACAGCAATGTAGACCTGACAGTCAACGCCCCGAACGCAGATGTGGTAAACAACGCAAACTTTAAATCTGTCACAATCAAAGCGATCAAAGCAGACACATGGACAGAAAAGGCAAAAGGCAATACGCTTAAAGTAGATGCGGCAAAAGCACGTGTCGTAGTTGACGAAGCCGCAAATATAGCAGGTATTGTAGTTGCATATGCAAACGCAGATGTAACCATCGTTGTAAACGGTACCGCATCCGGCATTACGGTCAATGCAAAAGCAAAAGTAAGTATTTTAGGAACGACAAAGACAAAAATACCAGTATCCATCGCAGCGGCAGCAGCAGACACTACAGTATCTTCGGTTGTACCGGTGGTTATCCAGGCAGCGGCAAATGCTTCGATCGACCTTGGCGCAGGTGCAGAAGAAAGTACCGTAGAAGTAACGAACAAAGCAGCAACTGTTACGGTAAAGAACAACACAACAAAGAAGATCACAGTGACAAAAGCTGACAAGTCAAAGACCGAAGTATCCGTAAAAGGAAGTACAACAGTGAAGCCTTCGACGTCATCCACAGGCGGCTCGAGCTGGGGCGGCGGTTCAAGCTGGGGCGGCACAGGCTCTGGTTCAGGCTCAGGCGGCACTTATGTACCTACATCTAAGACCGTATCCAACCAGACAGAACTGGATGCCGCACTGAAAAATTCCAGCCTGAAGACGATTACGATCAAAAACGCTACAGGCGAACTGAAAATCGCAGAAGGCACATACAGCAGGATTGACCTGATTGTGGACGCAAAAGACGCGACCATCAGCAACTATGCTACCTTTAAGTCCATCGAGATCCGCAATATCAAGTCAGAGACATGGCATGAGTTTGGTAAACGCAATAAATTCAATATCAAAGCTCCAAAGCCACATATTGTTGTAGAGGAATCTGCGGTAGTAGACGAATTGAAATTTACGGCTGAAAAGCAGGCGGCTACATTAACAGTAAATGGTACAGTAAGCAGTGAAATTCTTTGCCAGGGTTCGAAAGCGGAAGACGCAGGCGTTGAAGTGATATTAGGCACGACTGCAAAGATCGAAAAAGGACTTAAAGTCTCCGCAATGGTAGTTAAGATTGTCGGACAGATTGCAGAAAATCTGAAGCTTAAAGTAACGCTTACAACAAAAGAAGCACAGTTGGATTCTGAGGTTCCGGTAGCGATATCTATGGAAAAGGAAGCATCTGGCGCTAAGATCTGGCTTAGTGAAGATGCTGCGGGCAGTACGTTGGATTATGCAGCAAAAGATATGGAAGTACAGATCAATACAAAAGTCGAGGTAACAACGACAGTAGCTGGAGAAGCAGCTACTGAAGGCGGAAAGATTGAAGCAAATACGAATGGTATTGTAGATGCTGCAACAAATCAAGAAACAGAAGATTCACAACCATTGCCAGATAATGGTGCTACTATGCCGACTCCACCTGCCGACAGTGATAATGATACAGACAATGACAACGATAATACAGGTAACGGTGATGACAATACAGGCAGCGGTGATGACAATAATGGAGATAATGAAACTCTAACAGGAGAACCTTCTATTACACTTGAGGCTGCAAAAGTTACAACTACAACAGGATCAAGTGTCGTTATTGTAACAGCAAGTGCATTTAAGTTGGGAAATACTGACGTAGATAATGTTACCTATGGTGATGCATCTTGCAATAACGAAACAGTTTCTGCTTCAAACGGCGTTTATACATTTGCAGGAACAGCAACTGGTGCATTGACATTTACAGTGAATGCAAATGGTGTTACGTATACTGTAACAGCAACGATTGATAATACTGGGTTATCAGGTTCAGCTACTCCACTAACTGCAACTGTAAAGGCAAACACTGACTCAGGTGCCAGTCAAAGCTAAAACTAAAAATATGGTTTAACTAAAAAATCTCAGGGGCGCTGCCTCTGAGATTTTTTATAAGCGGTCAGGCTTCGACTAGTACTACAGCGAACAAATTTAAATTGCTATGGTAAATTTTTACAGGAAGGGACGCTGGGAAAGAGGATCGGCATCCCCTGGCGGCGTCCGTTCCAGAATGCTAAGAAGCCCTAAGTATCCTGCTGATACGCTGTGGCTGTGAACGGTCGCGCCACCTAGTTCGCTGCCTATCGGCAGCTAAAGGTGCCGCTTGGCTGCGCCCCTGGTTGCCCCGCAGGATACTAAGAGCTTCTAACCATTCTTCCAAAGCCGCCGCCAGGGGATGCGGATCCTCTCTCCCGGCTGTTCTTCGCAAGTGCTGCCAAACGAGCCCGATATGGTTTGTTCGCTGTACTAGAGCGTGTTTGAAAAATCATTCCCGTGATCTGCACTCCCCACTTTGCGGAGAATTTATCCCAAATTTAGTCAACATAGCCCGCTATGACTCCTGAATTTGGGATAAATTCACCACAAACTGTGAAGCACATCTCACAGAAAGCATTTTTCAAACACGCTCTAGAGTGAATTTTATCTGATTTACGTTTTCCAAGGAACTATTTTGTACAGGTTCTCCATGTAAAACAACCTAGAATCTGTTCTATCATATGGTTGATTTTGTTCATGGCAGACAAACCAAACCATATTGCGCTTGTTTCGTAGCATTTACGAAAAGCAGCCGGGAGAGCGGATGTGCCTCCCCTGGCGGCGGCTTTGGAAGAATGCTTAGAAGCCCTTAGTATTCTGCGGGGCAGCTAGGGGCGCAGCCAAGCGGCACCTTTAGCTGCCAGCAGGCAGCGAACTAGGTGGCGCGACCGTCCACAGCCACAGCGTACCAGCAGGATACTTAGGGACTCTTAGCATTCTGGAACTGACGCCGCCAGGGGAGGCACATCCGCTCTCCCGGCGTCCCTTCCTGTAAAAATTTACCAAAGCAATCCAAATTTGTTCGCTCTAGGATCGGCACACGCTTGCGCTTATGCAGCAGTTTGTTTTTTTCGCCGGAAAACAGTCGTTTATATTCTTCTGCGATATATAAAAGCAGCCTTGTAGGCATGTTTTCATTGATACTTGACTGATGTTCTGTCAGTACAATACAACGTTCACGCGCCAACATGCACATATCGTTATACAAGTCAATCGTAAACAAATTTTCCAAAGTGATAATTGCAATGTCATCCTCAGCTCTCCAGCTCCCGTACATGTGCCAGCACCATCATGGCAAGGTGAAACGTCATAGCGTCGTCAAATTTGCGGATGTCCAGCCCCAGTGTTTTTTCGAGACGCTCCAGCCGGTAGACGAGCGTATTGCGGTGCAGGTAGAGCTGTCTGGCGGTTTCGGAGATATTCAGGTTGTTTTCGTAAAATTTCTGAATCGTATTCTGGGTTTCTTCGTCCAGGCTGTCAGGGAGGTGCGCGCCAAATACTTCATGTAAAAAGGTATGGCAGATGTCAGCCGAAAGCTGTGCGATCAGCCTGCCGATGCCAAGCCGTTCGTAGGCGATCGTGTCCCGTTCCGCAAAAAACGTGCGCCGGATTTTCAGGGCGGTAAGCGCTTCCTGGTAAATGCGCCCAAGCGCAGAAAAGCTGTCTGCCATCGTGCTGTAGCCAATCTGTGTCTGCAAGAGCGCTTCAGCACGCAGCGTATCGACAAGTGTCTGGGCAAAAAATTTCAGGCTGGCGGAGATTTGCCCGTTATCTGCAGCGGAGGCTTTTTTTCGTCCTGTCCGGTGGATGCTTTCGCTGGAAGCATCATGTGCTTTGTATTCTCTTAAAATATTGGACTGATCTTTGACGAGCAGCAGATGCTGCTCGTCCAGCTCACAGCAAAAATCCAGCTTATGGCCTGCGAAAGCATGTTCCAGTAGCTGATAGGCATAGGAATCAGAAAAACCTTCCTGGCATTCGATTACAAAGGCTGTCCAGGCAGTGGGGGACAGCCTGAGTTTTTTTGCCTGGCGGCTGATCTCGGCGGCAGAGAGCGAGCCGGTAACCAGGCTGCGGATAAAGGCTGATTTTGTAACGGATTCTTCCTGGGACTCCAATAGGTTTTTTAACTGGCAGACGGCAAGACGCCCGATCGTAAAGGAATCTGGTGCAAAGTTGGATACGAGTAGTATGTAGGAGAGTGTATCAAAGCTTATGACTTTAAAGTAGTGGAATGCTCCAAGCGACTGGCTGTCTACGTCGGAGCAGATAAAATCGTGGACACTGTCGTCCAGTGAGGCGTCGGTGCCGGTATAGGCAGCCGCGCAGCTTCCGTCCGCGTTGTATAAGATCATTGGAATCCTTGAGATTTCCATAATTTCATCAAGAATTGCCTGGAATTTTTTCATGAATTGCCCTCCGTTTTTTCACTATGTTATCATAAAAAAGAAAGGAAGCCAATACCGGGTTGGTGATATCGGGCTTCCTTTCTTTTTTATTTTATATTCTTTTCGATCGCATTTCTGCTTGCTGTTACAAATTAGTTTGTAATTGTAAGCTCTGTATCATGATCGAATACATGGATCTTTTCTGGATTCAGAGCAAGTGTTACATGGTCGCCAAGGCGTGCGGTTGTAGAAGATTCTACTTTTGCGCTCATATTTGCGCCGCCTACCTGGAAGTAAAGGATTACTTCTGAACCGAGCAGCTCGTATCCGGTTACGTTGGAATCGATCTTTGCTGCATAGTTGCTCATTTCATAATCGGAATCACCCAAATCTTCTGGACGGATACCCATAATGACGGTCTTGCCATTGTAGCCGCCGTCTACCAGCTTCTTTGCTTTTGCAGGCGGCAGTGCGATGGAGAACTTGTCAAAGTTCAAGGTTACGTCAGAACCGCTTACTTTACAGGTAGCATTTACAAAGTTCATCTGCGGAGATCCGATAAATCCTGCTACGAACAGGTTGTTTGGCTGGTTGTATAATTTCTGCGGAGAATCTACCTGCTGTACAATACCGTCTTTTAATACAACGATTCTTGTACCAAGTGTCATAGCCTCTGTCTGGTCATGTGTTACATAGATGATCGTAGCTTTTAATTTGTGGTGAAGAGCAGAGATCTCTGTTCTCATCTGTACTCTGAGCTTTGCATCCAGGTTGGATAACGGCTCATCCATCAGGAATACTTTTGGATTACGTACGATTGCACGTCCCATAGCAACACGCTGTCTTTGTCCACCGGAAAGAGCCTTTGGCTTACGGTCTAATAACTGCTCTAAGTCAAGGATCTTTGCAGCTTCTTTTACTTTTTTATCGATCTCGTCCTTTGGAACTTTTCTCATTTTAAGACCGAAAGCGATATTGTCATATACGGTCATATGCGGATACAGCGCGTAGTTCTGGAAAACCATTGCGATATCTCTGTCTTTTGGCTCTACGTCGTTTACACGTCTGCCGTCGATAATCAGGTCACCGGATGAAATATCTTCCAGGCCGGCAACCATACGAAGTGTTGTAGATTTACCGCAGCCGGATGGCCCTACAAAGATGATAAATTCCTGATCAGCGATTTCAAGGTTGAAATCTTTTACTGCTTCGAATCCGTTTGGATATTTTTTACAGATGTTTTTCAGTGATACACTTGACATTTTAAAATCCTCCTAAATTTGTATAATCCTATTTTTAAGTCTGAACGGCTGTGTTTTGTGCCAGCCGTTTCACTCTGTCTGCTGTTTACAAGTCATACTATAGCAGATTCGGGGAAAGCTGGCTATAGGGGGATGTTCTAAAGATCTTTGGAGCGGGGATGGGAAATTGACGAAAAAAGGGCGGACGGCAGAAAAAGTTCGTCAAAATAACAATATTTGAATAAGATTTTGGATAAAATGACGAAAATATTTTAGGGAAGATAAATATTTTCTTTCTGTGCAAAGTGTGGTAAAATAAATGCAGCACTGGAAACAGCAAGAGATTCAGTGAAATATTGGGGAGGAACAGGAAAGATGAAACGCAAAAAAGAGAAGGTCATTTCGATTCGGACAAAGCTGCTCGGCATTATTCTGCCGGTTGTGATAGTGATTGTTACCATACTGGTCGGAATCTCGTACAAAATCTCACGCACGACGGTAGAAAAAGCTGCGCAAAATCTGTTGCAGACGTCGGTGGAAAACCAGGTCAGTGAGATTGAAGCGTGGCTGAACACTAATTTGTCGGCGCTTGGTGCCGTCAAACAGAGCATAGAAACAATGGGATCAATGGGAATGACAGATGACTGGCTACAGCAGCTTTTAAACGGATATTTTGGATACAATAATAATTATCCGCAGGGGCTGTACGTAGCGGATGCTTCTGGAAAGATCATGACGGCGGAAGGCTCGGCAAAGGCAGAGAGCGACCCGGTAAATTCGGTCTGGTACCAGGAAGGGATGAAACGGGTCAATATGGCATTTACAAGCGCATACACCAATGCCCAGGGGGAGGCGCAGATCAGCGCCAGCGGCATTTTAAATGACGGCAGCGGCGAGCTGAAGGTAATCGCCGCGGATTTGTCACTGCAAAAGATCGGCATTATTGTCAGCAGCCTTGTAAGTATGGACCAGGCACAGGCGTTTTTGGTGGACAGTACGGATCTGTCGATTCTGGCGCACCGGGACAGCAGCCTTGTATCGGCAAAGCTGGATGAATCGCAGGATGCGTTTTTAAAAGACGTGGCAGCACGCTTAAAGGAGGACGATTTAAGCACCGTGCAGATTGACGGGAATATGGCTGCCTTTGCGGAGATTACCGGGGCGGACTGGATACTCGTTTCTTATGTTCCGGTAAAAGCGATTTACCGGGATGTCGACCATATCCGCACGTCGATGATTATTGTGGGCGTAATCTGTGTGCTTTTGCTGGCAGTTTTAATCGAACGTGTCGTATATGTGGTAATCCGTCCGATCAAAGGGCTGACAAAAGCGATTACTGCCATGACGGAAGGGGACTTTACGGTCAAGATTCACACACGCAGCAGGGACGAGATCGGGGTAATGGAGCGCAGCATGGAAAAATTTGCACATACGATGTGTGCCATGATTGCTTCGATCCACGATGTCTCCGGCAAGCTGCATGTGCAGGCAGGCAGCAGCAACGATGTCTCCGGGCAGATGTACGACGCGTCGAAAATGCAGAGCGCTTCTATGCGGGAGTTAAACGAAACGGTAGAGCAGTTGTCCATATCGGTTAACGAAATCGCCCAGAACGCCACGACGCTTGCAATGGTTGTTGCGGATACGAGGGAAAACAGCGTGCAGGTCAATGAGAAGATGCGCGAGACGGTGGAAGTATCTCAAAAGGGCAAGGCGGATATGCAAAATGTAGGCAGCGCGATGGAGGATATCAACGCGTCGGTCACAAGCTTGCAGCAAGCCATTGACAAAGTAGGGAAAGCTTCGGAAGAGATTACGAACATTACGAATGTAATAGGAAATATTGCAGATGAGACAAACCTCCTTTCACTGAACGCTTCGATTGAGGCGGCAAGAGCCGGAGAAGCCGGACGGGGCTTTGCGGTAGTTGCCACGCAGATCGGCCAGCTTGCCCAGACAAGCGCGGATTCCGTGCACAATATTGAAAAGCTGATTAACGAGATCAACGGGCTTGTCAAAGACGCCGTGTCGCAGGCGGATGACAGCGCGCAAAGCATTACCCACAGCAGCGGGCTTGTAAACGGCGCGTTGCAGACGTTTGACAATATTTTTGACAATGTGGATATGGTCAGCAGGCTGGTACAGGAGATGATTGACCAGGTCGAGCAGGTGGACGGCGTTGCAAGCAATGTGGCGGCGATCTCACAGGAGCAGGCAGCAAGCTCTGAGGAAATCCTTGCCTCTTCCGATACGATGGTGGAACAGGCTAACCATATTACGGGCAACAGCGAAACGGTGGCAAACGGAGCGAAAGAGCTGACCGATTCGGCAGTTGAGCTTGCGCAGCAGATCAAGATGTTCAAGATCGGGGAGGATATGTCATGAAAGAAAGCGGAAATCAGAAAAGAAGGCTGAAAAGCGCGCTCGCAGTCTGCCTTGGCGCAGCGGCAGTTACAGGCGGCTGCGGGAAAGCGTCGGAAGGTACAAAAAAAGATATGAAGATGCTGATTACGATCAGCCAAATGGATACCTTTCGCCAGACGCTTGCAGACGCGGCACAGCAGGCAGCGCAGCAAAAGGGGATTACGCTGGAAATAATGGATGCGCAGGGTGTGGTAGAAAACCAGGTTGACCAGATCCAAAAAGCCGCAAAAGACGGCTATGACGCTGTCCTGTGCGGGGCGATCGATGTGGATACGGCAGTCGAGCTTAAGGCGAGCGCGGGCGACATGCCGATTGTTTTCGTAAACAGCCGTCCAAAAGAACAAAATCTGGAAAAGGATGCCTATATGTATGTAGGATCGGATGATTTTACCGCAGGGGAATTTCAGGCACAGTATGTACTAGACCAGCTTGCCTCCAAAAGCGAGATCAACGTCGTGCTGATCAAAGGCCCGGTCGCGCATTCGGCGACCGCCGGACGTACGAAAGGGGTCAAAAAGACGTTTGCGGCAAGCGGGAAAACAATAAATTATGTATTTGAAGACAACGCAGACTGGTCTGCCGACAAGGCAGAAAAGCTGTTCCGTATATTTTTGCAGACCGGCAGGCAGGCGGACTGCGTGATCTGCAACAATGATGCAATGGCGCTTGGTATTGTCAATGCGTGCAAAAATGCGGGAGTAGATCCGGGAAGCTTGTTGATCCTTGGCGTAGACGCTACGGCAGACGGCTGCGCGGCGATTGAAAACGGGGAAATGGCGTTTAGCGTATACCAGCCGGGGACAGGCCAGGGGCAGGCGGCAGTGGAAGCAGCCGCGGCACTTGTGTCGGGTGCTTCCACAGAGGAATTGGAAGGCGTCTCAGAGGACGGAAAATATGTCTGGGTGCCGTTTGAAAAGGTAGACAAAAATAATGTCTCCAATTATAAACAGTAACAACAATCAGGAAGGAATGGATTGCCATGCGTGTAGGAATGGGATATGATGTACACAAACTCACAAAAGAGCGAGAGCTGATACTTGGCGGTGTTAAGATCCCGCATACACTTGGGCTGCTTGGGCATTCGGACGCAGACGTAGCGGTACATGCAGTGATGGATGCCCTGCTTGGGGCGGCGGCTCTTGGAGATATCGGAAAGCATTTTCCAGATACCGATCCCACATACGAAGGAATCAGCAGCATAAAGCTGCTTGGGCAGGTAGGCGGGATGCTGGAAAAGGAGCAGTATTTCATTGAAAATATAGATGTAACGATCGTCGCGCAGCAGCCGAAGCTTATGCCGTATATCACGCAGATGGAACAAAAGATTGCGCAGACACTGCATCTGCAAAAAAACCAGGTCAATGTCAAGGCAACGACAGAAGAAGGGCTTGGATTTACCGGTACGCAGCAGGGGATTGCCGCTTATGCCGTATGCGCGCTTTCTTCAATATATGAAGGCAGCTTTGCCGCGGCGGATTCTGCGGCGCAGGAGGGCTGCTGCTGCCGGCAGAAAAAGGAGTTTCACCAGAAAGGAATGTCAGTAGATCATGAAAATATTTAACACGTTAACGAGGCAGAAGGAGGAATTTATTCCAATCGAAGAGGGGAAGGTACGCATGTATGTCTGCGGGCCTACCGTATACAACCTGATCCATATCGGGAATGCAAGGCCGATGATCGTATTTGATACGTTTCGCAGATATATGGAATATAAAGGCTATAAAGTGAATTATGTATCCAACTTTACGGATGTAGACGACAAGATTATAAAAAAAGCGATTGAGGAAGGGGTGGATGCAGAGGAGATTTCTGGCCGCTATATTGCAGAGTGCAAAAAAGATATGGAAGGGATGAACATTATGCCGGCAACCGTGCATCCGCTTGCGACGCAGGAGATTGACGGCATGATTGCGATGATTCAGACGCTAATGGAAAAGGGATATGCATATGCTGCAAAGGACGGGACGGTTTATTACCGTACCGGGAAATTTGCGTCATATGGAAAGCTGTCCCATAAAAATCTGGACGATTTGCAGGCGGGGCACCGGGATATTCAGGTAACCGGAGAGCTAAAGGAAGACCCGTTTGACTTTGTATTGTGGAAGCCAAAAAAGGAAGGCGAGCCGGCATGGGATTCTCCGTGGGGGCAGGGGCGTCCTGGATGGCATATCGAATGCTCGGTGATGTCCAAAAAATATCTGGGCGAAACGATCGATATCCATGCAGGCGGAGAAGATTTGATCTTTCCGCACCATGAAAATGAGATTGCGCAGTCTGAGGCGGCGAGCGGCAAAGAATTTTCGCGCTATTGGATGCACAATGGGTTTTTAAACATCAACAACCAGAAAATGTCCAAATCTCTCGGTAATTTCTTTACCGTGCGGGAGATTGCGGAAAAATATGATTTGCAGGTGCTGCGCTTTTTTATGCTGAGCGCACATTACAGAAGCCCGCTGAATTTCAGCGCAGACCTAATGGAGGCGGCAAAAAACGGCTTAGAGAGGATTTGTACCGCGGCGGAACAGTTAGAGCGTCTAAAATCAGCCAGTACAAAAGAAGAGATGCAGGAGCAGGAAGAAGCGCTGTATGCACAGTCTGCGCAGTTCCAGGACAAATTTGAAGCTGCGATGGAAGACGACTGCAATACTGCGGATGCGGTGTCTGCGGTATTTGAGCTGGTAAAATTTATCAATATGCACGTATCGGCAGAGTGCTCCAAGGAATATCTGCAAAAGCTCTATGACAGGCTTGACAATTTGTGCGGCATTCTCGGCATTCATATCCACAAAGAAGAACAGATGTTAGACGCAGAGATTGAAAGCCTGATTGAAGAACGCCAGAATGCCCGGAAAAACAAAGATTTTGCAAGGGCAGACCAGATCAGGGAGGAGCTTTTGCAAAAAGGGATTTTATTAAAAGATACAAGAGAAGGAGTTACGTGGAAACGTGCATAATTGTGAGGAAACAGACAGCCTGGACAGGTGTATCAGGCAAAAATTCGGGTTAGAGCATAAGCAGGCGCAGCTTTATTCGCCGCTGGTGCTTGCCTATATCGGAGACGGGATCTATGAACTGGTCATCCGTACGATTGTGGTAGGGCAGGGAAACCGCCAGGTCAACAAGCTGCACCGTCAGGCAAGCCGCTATGCAAAGGCACAGGCGCAGTCAGAAATGATGGAAACGCTGCTGCCGCTGTTAGGTGAGGAAGAAACCAGTGTCTATATGCGCGGGCGCAATGCTAAGTCGCATACGACTGCAAAAAACGCGTCGGTGAACGATTACCGCCGCGCAACCGGGTTTGAGGCGCTGATGGGATATTTGTATTTACAGGGAAATATGGAGCGTCTGCTGGAGCTTGTCAAAACGGCGGTGGATCATTATACGCCAAAGGAGCATACAGGGATGGAGGCGCGCAACGCTTATAAATAACTTGTGTACAATCGGGCATAAGCAGGATCATACACAATTAAATAAAGCAGAAAAGGAGCAGGCAGATGGAACGCATCAAAAACGAGAAGCAGGAGCAGACGGCAGAAAGGCACGAACCTGAACACAACCTGCTGCAAATCGAAGGCCGCAACGCTGTCTTAGAGGCGTTTCGCAGCGGGAAGACGATCGATAAGCTGTATGTGTTAGACGGGTGCAAGGATGGGCCAGTGCAGTCAATTTTGCGGGAAGCAAAAAAAGCAGATACAGTGATCCAGTATGTGGAGAAGGAACGGCTGAACCGAATGTCTGAGACAAAAAAGCACCAGGGCGTTATTGCTGCGGCATCCGCCTATGCCTATGCATCGGTAGATGATATCCTTGCCAGGGCGCAGGAAAAAGGGGAAAAGCCTTTTCTTATTGTCTTAGACGGGATTGAAGACCCGCATAATCTGGGCGCGATTATAAGGACAGCAAATCTTGCCGGGGCGCATGGCGTGCTGATTCCAAAACGGCGCGCCGCCGGGCTGACGGCAACGGTCGCAAAGGCGTCTGCGGGCGCGTTAAACTATACGCCTGTTGCAAAGGTGACAAACATAAGCCAGACGATCCGCGAGCTGAAACAGCGCGGCATCTGGTTCGTCTGTGCGGATATGGAAGGGGAGCTGATGTACCGCCACGATTTGACCGGGGCAGTCGGGCTGGTTATCGGCAACGAGGGCGAAGGTGTCAGCAGGCTTGTAAAAGAACAGTGTGATTTTACGGCTTCGATCCCGATGAAAGGGGATATTGATTCTTTAAATGCATCGGCGGCAGCGGCGGTGCTTGCCTATGAGATCGTCAGGCAGAGACTGGAATAAAGAAGGATATAAAATCAAAACATGCTACAGGAAAAATACAGGGATGTATCGGATGAACAACTGATTGCCCAGCTTCGGGACGGGCAGACAGAAGTGATGGATTATTTGATGGAAAAGTATAAAAACCTGGTGCGCAAGCGTGCAAACGCGCTGTACTTAATCGGCGGTGAGACCGAAGACCTGATCCAGGAGGGCATGATCGGGCTGTTTAAGGCAGTGCAGGACTATCGCCTGGACAAGGACGCGACGTTTTACCATTTTGCGGAGCTGTGTATTAACAGGCAGATGTATACCGCGGTAGAAGCCTCGCAGCGGAAAAAGCATACGCCGTTAAATTCGTATATTTCTTTAAATACAGGCGGCGAAGGGGAAGAAGGCGTGTACCTGGAAACAGGGGAACATCTGCGCACGCTCGACCCGGAAGCGCTGTTTATCAGCCAGGAAAATGTCAGGCTGCTGTTAAAGCAGGCAAATGAAAGGTTAAGCCGCATGGAGCGCCAGGTGCTTGCGCTGTACTTAGAAGGGATGAATTACCATCAGATCGCTGCGCAGATGGGCAAGACGCTAAAGGCAGTCGACAACGCGCTGCAGCGAATCCGGGGAAAGATCCGCTAAGATTTTGCAATTCACTCTTTTGGAAATGGAAGGAATATGATATAATGCTGTGCAGGTGCCTGTCTGTATGCCGCTTGCAGCAGGCAGGCGCAAAAAATCAGAAAAAATTTTAAAGGAGATGCTAAAAGAATGAAAGCATATGGAACAAAAAATCGGGAAGAGCTTTTGGCATTAAAGGCGGAGCTGGAACAGCAGTTTCAAACCGAAGAGGCGAAAGGCCATTCCTTTAATATGGCGAGAGGAAAGCCGGGCGCTTCCCAGTTGGCAATCTCAATGCCGCTGCTGGATGCGATCAACGGTAATTCCGATATGAATACGCTGCTTGGGAACGATACGAGAAACTACGGAGACTGGGACGGGATTGGCGAGTGCAGGCGCATGATGGCTGGGATGCTGGGTGTGCAAAAGGACAATGTGATTATCTGCGGCAATTCCAGCCTGAATATTATGTACGACACGATTGTGCGTTCCGTGGCAAAAGGCGTAAACGGTTCGACGCCGTGGTGCAAGCTGGATAAAGTGAAATTTTTATGTCCGGTTCCTGGTTATGACAGGCATTTTAAAATTACGGAGCTGTTTGATATCGAGATGGTCAACATTCCTTTGTATGAGGACGGCCCGGATATGGATCTAGTAGAACAGTATGTCAATCACGATCCTTCCGTGAAGGGAATCTGGTGCGTGCCAAAATATTCCAATCCGACAGGAATCTCTTATTCCGACGAGGTTGTAAGACGGTTCGCCAATTTAAAGCCAAAGGCGGAAGATTTTAGAATTTTTTGGGATAATGCATATTGTATCCACCATATTTACCACGATGTGCAGGATGAAATTTTAAACATATTGGAAGAATGTGAAAAAGCCGGGAATCCGAATATGGTATATATCTTTGCTTCCACGTCCAAAATAAGCTTTCCTGGCTCCGGCGTGTCCGCGATTGCGACTTCGCTGGAAAATATGGATTACATTAAAAAATTTATGACGACGCAGATTATCGGCCACGATAAGATTAACCAGCTTCGCCATGTCCGTTTTTTCAAAAACATTGACGGATTAAAAGAACATATGAAAAAACATGCAGATATTCTGCGCCCTAAATTTGAAGCGGTGCTTTCCATTTTGGAATCAGAGCTGGACGGGCTTGAGATTGGGAGCTGGACAAAGCCAAGGGGCGGGTATTTTATCTCGTTTGAGTCGCTGCCTGGCTGTGCAAAAGCAATCGTCGCAAAATGCAAGCAGCTCGGCATGGTGCTTACAGACGCAGGAGCGACCTACCCATATGGAAAAGACCCTGCGGATTCCAATATCCGCATTGCGCCTTCTTTCCCGACACCAGAAGAAATGGTTGAGGCAACGAAGCTTTTTGTGCTGTGTGTAAAGCTGGCTTCGGTGGAGAAGCTGCTAAGTGAAATGGGGGCGGAGCTCTAGGCTGCCTACTGGAATGCTGTGGATGTGCGTGGTTGCGGTAGCTAGTATTACAGTGAAATTGATTTGCTTCATTTTCTTATGGAGGGACGCCGGGAGAGGGGATTGGCATACCCTGGCGGCGTCCGTTCCAGAATGGTAAGAAGCCCTAGGTATTCTGCTGGAACGCTGTGGCTGTGTCCGGTCGCGGCACCTAGTACAGCATTGCAGAAATAACAGTGAATACAGCACCCGCTATTTCCGCCATCACCGCGTTGTCGTCAGTCCACGATGCACCCGGCATCGCCTCCTTCCTCCGCCTTGTGCTGACAAAAATAACGTGCACTGTATTCACTGTTATTTCTGCAACGCTGTACTAGTTCGCTGTCTGCTGGCAGCTAAAGGTGCCGCTTGGCTGCGCCCCTGGGTTTTTTGCAGAATACCAAGGGCTTCTAACCATTCTTCCAAAGCCGCCGCCAGGGTATGCCAATCCTCTCTCCCGGCTGTGCTTCGTAAGTGCTGCCAAACAGACCCGATATGTTTTGATTTGTTCGCTTTAGTTCGCTTGGCGATGCCCCTGGTTTTCGCGCAGCCTGCTAAGCGCTCCGAACATTTTTCCGACGTCTCAGAGAGCCTGTTCCGCCCTCCCTTCCTCCAACTAATTTTTCAAAGCTCAAATAAAAGCCAAAAGACGCAATGTACCACTTATTTTGCAACACTTGCGAAAACCAGCCGGGAGAGGGAATTGGCACGCCCTGGCGGCGGCTTTGGAAGAATGATTAGAAGCCCTTGGCATCCTGCGGGAAAACTAGGGGCGCAGCCAAGCGGCACCTTTAGCTGCCAGCAGGAAGCGAACTAGGTGCCGCGACCGGACGCAGCCACAGTGTTTCAGCAGGATGCTTAGGGATTCTTAGCATTCTGGAACGGACGCAGCCAGGGCGTGCCAATCCCCTCTCCCAGCGTCCCACATGCACAAAAAACGGCGATAAAGCAATTTTAAACAGGCAAAAATTCCGCCCTACGGTTTTTAAACACCGTATAGTAAGAAAATCCGCAGCTCTTCAACAATCCCGCGACCTTCTCAAACGCATAGGCGACATGTTCCGGCTGGTGTGCATCCGCGCCGAGTGTCACAATCTCGCCGCCGAGTGCGCGGTATCGCTTTAAAATATCCTCACATGGATTTGGATGCCCAAGCCCGTATTTAAAGCCTGCCGTATTTACTTCGATCCCTTTCCCAAGCGAAATCAGCTTTTTTAGCACGGCATCGATTACATCCGCATATTTTTCATACGTATAAAAGGCGTTTTTATTCGGCCCGTAGCGGACGACGTAGTCGATATGCCCGTAGACGTCAAAGTCTTTAAAGGCATTGATATTTTCCAGAATCGATGCAAAATATTCCCGATATGCTTCCTCTTCGCTGCGTCCTTCATAATAAGAAGCGTAGTAAGGGTCTTTTCCATGTACGACATGCGAAGAGCCGATGACGAAATCAAAGGGGAAGGTGTTTAACAGTTCGGCATGTTTTAGCGCAAGGTGCGGCTGCAAGCCGAGTTCTATACCGCATAAAACGGGCAGCCGGTCTTTATATTGCTGTTGCAGGCGGGCAATAGCGGCTTTATACTGCGGCGGGTCAAATTCAAATACCGTTTTGCTTTGCGGGTCTTTCGGATAGTCGTAATCCATATGGTCGGTGAAGCAGATGCCGCTTAAGCCTTTTGAAACGGCTGCGTCAATCATGGATTCGGGTGAGCTTGTGCAGTCGCCCGAAAAGCTGCTGTGCATATGTGTATCCCAATACATTTGTAAGCTCCTTTCTTCAAACACGTTCTAACTACAGCGAACAAACAAAACCATCTTGAGATTGTTTCGTAGTATTTATGAAGAGCAGCCGGGAAAGAGGATGTGCCTCCCTATAAAAATATACCAAAGCGATTCAAATTTGTTCGCTCTATATAGCTGACACGGCTATTTTACTGCATTTTGGGCAGGCAAAGCAAGCAAAATAGCAGGTTTTTCCTGTTTCATAAATTTTTATAAAAAAAAATATAAAAAGTGCAGAATGCTACTTGAAATTTTACAAAAGATTGGTTAAAATAGGTAATAGCTTGGGTATATTATCCAAACAAGTATATCCAAATAGATAAAATATTTCAAATAATGTTTAGGAGGAAATCAAACATGGCAGTAAGAGTAGCGATCAATGGTTTTGGCCGTATCGGCCGTCTTGCATTCAGACAGATGTTCGGAGCAGAAGGGTATGAAGTTGTTGCAATCAACGACCTGACAAGCCCGGCAATGTTAGCACATCTGTTAAAGTATGATTCTTCACAGGGCAAATACGAACTGGCTGACAAAGTATCTGCTGGCGAAGATTCTATCACAGTTGACGGCAAGGAAATCAAGATCTACGCATTCCCGGATGCAAATAATTGTCCTTGGGGCGAATTAAAGGTTGACGTTGTATTAGAATGCTCTGGCTTCTATACAAGCAAAGCAAAAGCAGAAGCTCATATCAACGCAGGCGCTCGCAAAGTTGTTATTTCTGCACCGGCTGGAAACGACCTTCCTACAATCGTATTTAACGTAAACCATGAGACACTGAAAGCTTCTGATACAATTATCTCAGCAGCTTCCTGCACAACAAACTGCCTGGCACCAATGGCTGACGCTTTGAACAAATATGCTCCGGTTCAGTCTGGTATCATGGTAACGATCCATGCTTACACAGGTGATCAGATGACTCTTGACGGCCCACAGAGAAAAGGCGATTTAAGACGTTCACGTGCAGCAGCAGTGAATATCGTTCCAAACTCTACCGGTGCTGCAAAGGCAATCGGCCTTGTTATTCCAGAATTGAACGGCAAGCTGATCGGTTCTGCACAGCGTGTTCCTACGCCAACAGGTTCTACAACGATCTTAACAGCAGTAGTAAATAAGGCTGACGTTACTGTAGACGGCATCAATGCAGCTATGAAGGCAGCAGCAAATGAATCTTTCGGATACAATGAAGATGAAATCGTATCTTCTGATATCGTAGGCATGAGATTCGGTTCTTTGTTTGATGCTACACAGACAATGGTTAGCAAAGTATCTGACGATCAGTACGAAGTACAGGTAGTTTCCTGGTATGACAATGAGAATTCTTATACTTCTCAGATGGTTCGTACGATCAAATATTTCTCAGAATTAGCATAATTATAGGACAATCTATCAGTAAGACTCAACAAAGGGTCCGGTCGAAAAGGACCGGACTCTTGTTATGTAAAATCAGGTTTGGAGGAAAAACAAATGGGTTTAAATAAAAAGTCCGTAGATGACATCAACGTAGCAGGTAAAAAAGTACTTTGCAGATGCGATTTTAACGTACCGTTAAAAGAAGGCGCAATTACAGATGAAAACCGTCTTGTAGCAGCGCTTCCTACGATTAAGAAGCTGATCGCTGACGGCGGAAAAGTGATTCTTTGCTCTCATCTTGGCAAGCCAAAGGGGGAACCAAAGCCGGAATTATCCCTTGCTCCGGTAGCAAAAAGACTGTCTGAGCTGTTAGGACAGGAAGTAAAATTTGCAGCGGACAACGAAGTCGTAGGCGCAAATGCAAAAGCAGCCGTGGAAGTAATGAAGGACGGCGATGTGATCTTACTGGAAAATACCCGTTACCGCAAAGAAGAGACAAAAAACGGCGAAGAGTTCAGCAAAGATCTGGCTTCTTTATGCGATGTATTTGTAAATGACGCGTTTGGTACCGCACATCGCGCACACTGCTCAAACGTAGGCGTTGCACAGCTTGTGGATACCGCAGTCGTTGGCTACTTAATGCAAAAAGAGATCGATTTCCTTGGAAACGCAGTGGAAAGCCCGGTTCGTCCGTTTGTAGCGATTCTTGGCGGTGCAAAAGTAGCAGACAAGTTAAATGTCATTGACAACTTATTGGAAAAATGCGATACGCTGATTATCGGCGGCGGCATGGCTTATACATTCTTAAAAGCACAGGGCAACGAAATCGGTACTTCCCTCGTAGACGATTCCAAAGTGGATTACTGCAAGGAAATGATCGCAAAGGCAGAAAAGCTTGGCAAGAAGCTGCTGCTTCCGGTTGACGCTGTTACCATTAAGGAATTCCCAAATCCAATCGACGCTCCGGTAGAAACAGAAATCTGTGATTCCAATGCAATGCCTGCTGACAGACAGGGCTGCGATATCGGGCCAAAGACACAGGCTATGTTTGCCGACGCAGTAAAATCTGCAAAGACGGTCGTATGGAATGGGCCGATGGGCGTATTTGAAAACCCGACACTTGCAGAAGGCACGATTGCAGTAGCAAAAGCACTGGCTGAGACAGACGCAACGACCATTATCGGCGGCGGTGACTCTGCTGCGGCTGTAAACACACTTGGATACGGCGACAAGATGTCCCATATTTCCACAGGCGGCGGCGCTTCTTTGGAATTTTTAGAGGGCAAGGAGCTTCCTGGCGTAGCAGCAGCAAATGACAAATAAAAAATCTGAGAGGGATGGATTTATGGCAAGAAAGAAAATCGTAGCCGGCAACTGGAAAATGAATATGACACCAAGCCAGGCTGTAAAATTAGTCGAAGAATTAAAACCGCTTGTAGCAAGTGATGATGTGGAAGTTGTTTACTGTGTGCCTGCAATCGATATTGTACCGGTTGTAGAAGCAGTAAAGGGCACAAATGTGGCAGTTGGCGCAGAAAATATGTACTATGAAGACAAAGGCGCTTATACAGGCGAGATCTCTGCGGAAATGTTAGTAGACGCAGGCGTAAAATATGTCATTATCGGACATTCTGAAAGACGTGATTATTTTAGCGAATGCGACTGTATGTTAAATAAAAAAGTGAAAAAAGCGCTGGAACACAACCTTACGCCAATCCTTTGCTGCGGCGAGACTTTGGAACAGAGGGAAATGGGCATTACGCTTGACTGGATTCGTATGCAGATCAAGTCAGACTTAAAAGACATTACAGCGCAGCAGGTGGCATCCCTTGTCATCGCATATGAGCCAATCTGGGCGATCGGTACAGGCAAGACAGCAACTTCTGACCAGGCACAGGAAGTATGCGGCGCGATCCGTGCATGTATTGCAGAAATGTACGATCAGGCAACGGCAGACGCAGTACGTATCCAGTACGGCGGTTCGGTAAACGCAGCAAATGCGGCAGAACTGTTTGGCAAACCGGATATTGACGGCGGGCTTGTAGGCGGCGCAAGCTTAAAGGCTGATTTTGGAAAAATTGTAAATTATAAATAAGAAAATCGGATAGAATCATATGTTAGAAGCTGCCGCAAAATAGAGGACTTGTTATTTTGCGGCAGTTTTTTAACGGAAAAAGGCGCAAACAAAAAAATCTGCCGTCGGCAGATATTTTTGCTGTGAATAATCAAATTCTGTATGTCAAATATGCATGTATAATTTTAGCAATATATCACATCATAATGTACATTTGCAAACCGTATATTGATTAATGCACATTGTCCGTTTAACTTATTTGATTACAGTTACATTGGTAGCCTGCGGTCCTTTTGCACCTTCAGTTACTTCAAATTCTACAGAAGCGCCTTCTTCCAAAGACTTAAAGCCTTCCATATTCAGGCCGGAAAAATGTACAAATACATCTTTGCCTTCTTCATCTGTAATGAAGCCGTAACCTTTCTGATTGTTAAACCATTTTACTGTACCTTTGTTCATAACAGTACCTCCAAGATCATATTAGCTGTCTTCAGCGAATGTGCCGTTTTCAGCCTACGCATACGATAGCATAAAAAAAAAGAAAAGTAAAGCGAAAATCAGGTCAAATTTCCGAAAAAACGACTTTATTTCGATTTAAGAAGTTTATTGTAAACTTTTCCCAATCTCTCTCGAAACTTTTGTCGGGTATAAACATCCGGTAGGAGACGCCGGTAGTAAGAATAAGCTGTTCTTTTTGATACAAAATATTCATATAAGCCGCAAGGATATCTGCGGGTGCAATCGGTGTGCCGGACGCCTGTATGGTTTTTTGCAGGTTCGAAGGAGAGAGCATCAGTACAAATTTAAAAGCAGTCGGCGCGGACTTGCCTTTGATTAATTCAAAAAAGACCGGACGCAGCCTGCCGTACGGCATATAGGCAAGCTCCTCGAGCTGTTGGACGGATCGTTCGTCCTCAGAAAAAAACGATGGATTTAACCTGCCGTCGATGTCGTAGTGGACGGCTGCGTGGATCGAAGCTTCTGACAGCAGAAAATGGTCAAACAGTTCACTGCGCAGGAGCAGATGCATAAATTCTTTTTTTTCGGTTAGCTGAAATGCCTTCATAAGTCATAATCCCCCTGAAATAGTGATAGTTTTATTATAGGGGATATCGTTGATTTTACAAGTAAAATCGAAAAAAGAATTGAAAATCATCCCAAATCAGGATATCATAGTAGGGAAAACAATTTTTTGACATAAATTAAAATGCGTCAGATCAAAAGCAGAAGGGATAAGATCATATGAAACAAAACGGGTTATATGGCAGAAGGTGCCTGGCTGTGGGCCTGCTGGTTGTGGTGTTAAACGGGGCGCTGTCTGGCTGTGCGATGCCGGAGGATTTTGCGGGCATTCTCCGCCCGGTGGAGGAAGTCGTCAGTACCGTCCGTCAGAATATGGAGCTGCGCCAGCAGATGAATGCGCTGGAGCTTCCAAAGGATGTGGAAAGTATTTCGTCGGGCAGGTACGCGTATGAGACACTGCCAGCCGAGGAGAAAATAATATATGACCAGATGCTTGATGCGGTCATGAACCATGAGGAGGAGGTGACGCTTTCTACCTCAGACGGACGGCGGCTGGAGGATATTTTTAACTGTGTCAAGGCTGACCACGGCGGGCTGTTCTGGGTCGAGAGCTTTCGCTATACCCAGTACCAGAGAAACGGGCATACGGAAGTGATGTCGTTTGCGCCGAATTATATTATGACAAAGAGCGAACGGGCGGATATGCAGAAAAAAATTGATCGGAGGGCGAAAAATTATTTTAAGGGACTGACAAACGGTACCGATGATTATGAAAAAGTAAAAACGATCTACCGCAGGCTGATCCAAAAGGTAGACTACAATATGGATTCTAAAAACAATCAAAATATTATCAGCGTTTTTATTGGAAAGGAGACGGTATGCCAGGGGTATGCAAGCGCCATGCAGTATCTCTTGGAAAAGCTTGATATCCCATGTGTGATTGTAACCGGCATGGCAAAGGGCGGGCCCCATGCATGGAACCTCGTGCAAATCGACGGGGAATGGTATTATATCGATGCGACCTGGGGAAACTCTAAATATCACGACGATGAAGAAAATGATGTAAAATATGTGGAATACGATTATTTGAACATTACGACAAAGGAAATGCTGCAAGACCACAGCCCACAGGTAAAGTTTGCGCTGCCGGAATGCACGGCGCTTGAAAACAATTATTTTGTAAAGGAAGATAAATACTTTACATCCTTAGACGAAGCGTCCATCGCAAAGCTTGGAAGTATTTTCAGGCGTGCATATAAAAAAGGAAAAAATAATATATCGGTCAAATTCAGCAGCAGGGAGCTGTGCGCGCAGGCAAAGGAATATTTTCTGACGCAGTACCATATCAGCGATTATTGCGACGGGCTGGAGACGGTCTATTATAAGACCGATATGCAGATGAATATTTTTGTTGTCATTTTTCCATAAGCGGTATGAAATTTCCTCCAAAATATATTTACAAAATGTGATTTTAATGTTATTATCATGTGGTAATGAATACTATGTAAAAATGAGATGAATAATAGATATTGACATATAGGAAATAATTGTAAGGAATTGAGGAGGAAGCTATGGGTTATAAGATTATTGTAGACAGTTGCGGGGAGTTGCCGAACGAGTGGAAGCAGGACGCCAGGTTTGCGTCTGTGCCGCTGGAGCTGGATGTGGACGACTATCATGTTGTAGACGACGAAAGCTTTTGCCAGAAAGAGTTTTTGCAAAAGGTAAAGGAAAGCCCAAACAGCCCAAAGTCTGCATGTCCTTCGCCGCAGAAATATTATGACGCCTTTTTATCGGAGGCAGAGCATATTTATACAGTAACGCTTTCGTCGCATTTAAGCGGTTCCTACAACAGTGCACAGACAGCGGCGCAGATGTTTACAGGCGATTTTCCAGATAAGAAAGTGCATGTGTTTGATTCCTGTTCCGCTTCGGTCGGAGAGACTTTGATTGCGCTTAAAATCCAGGAGATGGAGGAAGCTGGATGTACATTTGAAGAGACGGTAGCAAAGGTACAGCAATATATTGCGGGCCAGCAGACGTTTTTTGTATTGGAAACACTGGAAACGCTGCGCAAAAACGGGCGCCTTAGCAACCTCAAGGCATTTGTGGCGAACGTACTGAACATTAAGCCGGTAATGGGCGCGACCCCTGAGGGGCAGATCTGCCAGTTGGCACAGGCGCAGGGCACAAATAAGGCGTTGGAGCGGATGGTGCAGGAGATTAAAAACCGTACCAAAAACCAGGAGGAACGCATTCTTGCGATTGCGCACTGCAACTGCCCGCAGCGGGCACAGCGCGTCAGGGAGCGGATTGAAAAGCTGATGCATTTTAAAAAAATACTTATTTTGGATACGGCAGGGGTCAGCAGCATGTATGCAAACGACGGCGGCGTGATTGTAGCTGTTTAATTTCTGCTGGTTCTGTCCGAAGGAAAGTGTATCAGGGAGCTGTCTTAGTCAGCTCCTTTTTTTTGCTTGTTGCTTGAAAGAAAAACGAGCTTGTGGTATCTTTATATCAGGAATAGTTGACGGAGGGATTATATGGACCGGATTGTAGCAAAGATTTTAATGTACGGGGACATGCCAAAGGATTCGATTTTAATGGAGCTTGGCAGAATTTGTACCGATTTGCGCGAAGACAAAAAAACAAAGGAAAAGCTGATAAAACGGGTATACCGGCAGGTCAAGCGCCTGCTCGTGCTTGCGACGGATTATGGGTTTGATCAAAATTTATGGCAGGATTATCTTACTTTTTTGCTGATTACCAATGAAAATCCGTTCAGCATCACGTGTGAGAAAGTAGGCGCGAATGAAGGCAGCGTAAATTATTTTGCAAAAAGTGATTTTCAGGCGTTTATGCAGTTGTTTCATTATGATTTTGGCTGGATCGAGCAGAAGCTAAAAATCGACTGCTTTTCACGGCTGTCGGATTATCAGGCGATCGGCAAGACCGAGCTTATGTACAATAAAAATGTCAGTGAAAAGGTGCGTGCCTTAAGCGGCAGGCTTCGGACGGCGGCGGATGAAGATCAGTTTTTTACGTATGTCACGGATTTTTATAAAGCATACGGGGTCGGGATGTTCGGGCTGAACAAGGCATTTCGTATTTCGTCTGAAAACGGGCGCGGTGTCGTGTTCCATCCGATTAACAATATGGACAAGGTTCTGCTTGACGACCTGATCGGATACGAGATTCAAAAGAAAAAGCTGGTGGACAATACGCGCGCATTTGTGCAGGGGTTAAAGGCGAACAACGTCCTGTTGTTTGGAGACAGCGGCACCGGCAAATCAACGAGCATTAAGGCGGTGATTAACGAATTTTATGACCAGGGGCTTCGGATGATCGAGATCTACAAGCATCAGTTTCAGGATTTGTCCAATGTGATCGCACAGATTAAAAACCGCAACTACCGTTTTATTATCTATATGGATGACCTGTCTTTTGAAGAGTTTGAGATTGAGTATAAATTTTTAAAAGCGGTCATTGAAGGCGGCGTTGAGACAAAGCCGGAAAATATACTGATCTACGCGACTTCTAACCGCAGGCATCTGATTAAGGAGACGTGGAATGACCGTGATGATATCAAGATACAAAACGGGATGCACCAGTCGGATACGATGGAAGAAAAACTTTCGCTTGTAAACCGTTTTGGCGTAACGATTAACTATTCCAAACCAAGCCAGAAAGAATATTTTCAGATTGTGATCGGGCTTGCGCGCAGGGCGGGCATTACGATGTGTGACGAACAGCTTCGTATGGAAGCAAACCGCTGGGAATTAAGCCACGGCGGTATTTCCGGCCGTACCGCACAGCAGTTTGTGAACTATCTGCTGGGGGCTGCAAAGGAGGAGTAACAGGAAGAAAGCGAGGTTTCTTATGGGTGAATTGGAAGATAAGAAATTAAGTACTGCGGAAACAGAGGTTCCAAAAAAAAGAGATTATGAAAAAGAACTGATTGCGATTATCAAGAGCGGGGAACCGCCGCAGGCGATCCGTAAGAAGCTGGAAGATTATCATGAAAATGATATTGCGTCGGTATGGGAAGACCTGACAAAAGACGAGCGCTTAAAAGTCTACCGGCTGCTTGGCAATGATACGGTATCTGAGATATTTACGTATCTTGGAGATGATGTCAGCCGTTATCTCGAAGAGCTGGGCATGGAAAACGCGGCGGATATTTTGGAATCGATGGATGCTGACGATGCGGTGGACATCCTGGATGAAATGGAGGATGAAAAATCAGACCAGTTTATCCGGCTGATGGACGAAGAGGCGAGACATGATATCGGCTTGATCCAGTCTTATGAAGACGATGAGATCGGCAGCAAAATGACGACAAATTTTATCGTCATCGAAAGAGGGCTGACCATACCGGGGGCAATGAAAGAGCTGGTCAAGCAGGCGGCAGACAACGACAATATTTCCACGATCTATGTCGTCGACAAAAACGAATGCTTCTGTGGGGCAGTGGACTTAAAAGACCTGATTATCGCACGCAAATATATGGCACTGGAAGATTTGATCACAACGTCGTTTCCGTATGTGTATGCCAAAGAAACGATAGACGACTGTATCGAAGAATTAAAAGACTATTCCGAAGATTCGATCCCGGTGCTGGATTATGATAAAAAAATACTTGGTGTCATTACTGCGCAGGATATTGTAGAAGTCGTGGACGAAGAGATGGGTGAGGATTACGCAAGGCTTGCCGGGCTGACGGCAGAGGAGGATTTAAACGAGCCGCTGCTTGAAAGTATGAAAAAGCGGATTCCGTGGCTTGCGGTGCTGCTGGCGCTCAGCCTGGTCGTTTCTGCGGTTGTCGGCATTTTTGAACAAGTCGTATCCCAGCTTACGCTGGTAGTCAGCTTTCAGTCGCTGATTCTTGGCATGGCTGGAAATGCAGGCACGCAGTCTTTGGCGGTTACGATCCGCGTGCTGATGGATGAAAACCTGACCGGAGGGCAGAAGCTGCACCTGATGTTTAAAGAAATGCGCGTCGGGTTAGTCAACGGGTTTTTGCTTGGCGTGCTCTCCATGATTTTTATAGGTATTTATATTGAGCTGGCAAAAGGCAGGGGCTTTGCGTTCAGCTTTGCGGTCAGTGCGTGTATCGGATGCTCCCTTATGGTTGCAATGCTGATTTCAAGCATTATGGGGACGGTGATCCCGATGCTGTTCCATAAAATCAAAGTAGACCCTGCGGTTGCGTCAGGCCCGTTAATTACAACGGTCAATGACCTTGTCGCCGTCGTGGCGTATTATGGGCTGGCATGGATTTTGCTGATTAACGTGCTGCGGCTTGCCGGATGAGTGAAAGGGATGAGGAAACAACATGGAATTTACGAAAGAGCAAAAGGAGCGGTATGCACGCCATCTGATCCTGGAGGAAGTGGGGACAGACGGACAGGAAAAACTGTTTCAAGCGAAAGTATGCCTGATTGGAGCCGGAGGGCTTGGCTCTGCGGCAGCGCTGTATCTTGCCGCGGCAGGCGTTGGCACAATCGGGATTGTGGATTCAGACGACGTGGAGCTGTCTAACTTGCAGCGGCAGATCCTGCATGGGGATGCAGATCTGGGCGTTAAAAAAGTGCGGTCAGCAGAACAGTCGCTGCACCGTATCAATCCGAAGCTGAAGGTTTTGACTTATCCGGTATACGCAGACAGGGAAAATATAAAGGATCTGATTCAGGAGTATGACTTTGTGATCGACGCAGCGGATAATTTTCCGACCAAATTTCTGATTAACGATGCCTGTGTGCAGGCGAAAAAGCCGTTTGTACATGCAGGGGTCATCCGCTTCCAGGGACAGCTTATGACCTATGTTCCGGGCAGAGGACCATGCTACCGCTGCATTTTTAAAGATCCGCCGCCAAAGGAAGCTGTGCCGTCAGCAAAACAGGCGGGAATTTTCGGGGCAGTCTGCGGCGTGGTCGGCAGCCTTGAGGCGATGGAGGCGGTAAAATATATTCTGGGCGCCGGAGAACTGCTGACAGGAAAAATGCTGGTCTATGACGGGCTGCGGGCGCAGTTTCGTACGGTAAAGCTGCCGGAGCGTGTGGGGGACTGTGCGGTATGTGGAAGGCATTGTTTAAGCGATGCCGTGGTCCTTGAGGATCTCGTATCGCAGACCGGGTGCAGTATGCAGGAAGCAGAAAAGTTTCTGCGGGATTTTGACCGTTGACGGTGGCAGAGGGGCTTTTTGCAGCGGCAGCAGCGCTGTTTGCGGCGACGTGTATTTTGGCATGGTGCACGAGAAGGCGGACGCGAAAAGTAATGGAGCATATGAATGCGATGCTGGAAGCGGCAATGGACGGCACATTTGTGGAGAGTGTATACGATGAAAGTATGCTTTCTTCGGTAGAGACGAAGCTGGCGCATTACCTGTCAGCCTCGGCGGTGTCTGCAAGAAACCTGACACAGGAAAAGGAGAAGGTCAAGAAGCTGGTTACCGATATTTCCCACCAGACAAAGACGCCGATTGCGAACCTGCTGCTGTATGCGCAGATGCTGGAGGAAAAGGAGCTGCCAGAGGAAGCGCAGGCGTTTGTACAGGAGCTAAACCGCCAGGCTGCGAAGCTTCATTTTTTAATTGTTTCACTTGTAAAGGCTTCGCGGTTAGAAACGGGGATGTTTGTGCTGCATCCAAGATGGGGTATGGTTGAGCCTTTGCTACAGCAGGTGCTAAGCCAGACTGCGGCAAAGGCAGAGCGTAAAGGCCAAATAATCGAGTATGAGCAAACGGGCTGCTATGCCAGCTTTGACCCCAAATGGACGGAGGAAGCAATTTACAATATTGTTGACAACGCGGTAAAATATACGCCGGCAGGCGGGACGATTAAAATCGCGGTAAAATATACAGAACTGTTTGTAAGGATTGAAATATCGGATACAGGCATCGGCATTACGGAAGAGGATACGCCTAAGATTTTTCACCGGTTTTACCGGGGCAGCGGCGCCAGTGGAGAAGAAGGCGTAGGGATCGGGCTGTACCTTGCCAGGCAGATTATTATGGAGGAAAACGGCTATATTAAGGTGAGGTCTGCGGCAGGAGAAGGCAGTACCTTTATGGTTTACCTTCCGACCAGGGGAGGGGAAGGATGGATGCAGGAGGATAAGAGATGAAAACAATTATCGTAGTCGAGGATGACGAGGCGCTTTGCAGAGGAATCTGCATGGCGTTAAAGTCCGAAGGGCTTTCTTTTCTGCCGTGCGGCACGTTAAAAAAAGCGAGGGATCTGTTAAAACAGGGAGGTTGCAGTCTGGTTTTGCTGGATATCAACCTGCCGGATGGGAACGGCATGGAGCTATTAAAAGAGATCCGTGCCGTTTCTTGTGTTCCGGTCATTGTACTGACCGCCAACGATATGGAGACAGATATTGTAGTGGGACTGGAATCGGGCGCGGACGATTATGTGACAAAACCGTTTAGCCTCGCGGTGCTGCGTGCAAGGGTGCATACGCAGCTTCGCAGGATGGAGACAGAAAGACAGGAAGAAAAAAAGAACGATGCCGTCCGGCTCGGCGTATTTACGTTTGATTTTTCTGAAATGAAATTTTATAAAGAAAACATAGAGATCGAGTTAAGCAAAACAGAACAAAAACTGCTAAAGCTGCTTGTCGCGCATCCTGGTGTCACGGTAGAGCGTGCCGTGCTCGTAGACCGGATCTGGACAGACGGCGCAGAGTATGTGGATGAAAACGCGCTTTCTGTAACGGTGCGCCGCCTGCGTGGAAAGCTGGAGGACGATCCATCAAAACCGCAGTATATCAAAACAGTTTATGGAATAGGTTATGTTTGGGATGTGTAGGGGAGTCTTTTTTTGAAGTCTTACAAAACCGTTAGATTTTATTTACCACCAGAAAGAATGTGGAAAGATTTGTATGCTAAAGTCTGTATGAAAGATATCAGAAAAGAAAATATGTGAAACAAAAATACAGACAGGAGGGCATCAAAGATGACGATTTTAGAAACAAGAAATCTTAAAAAAGTGTACGGTACAGGAGATACCGCAGTCCATGCGCTGCGCCAGGTTAGTCTTACCGTGGAAAAAGGCGAATTTGCGGCGATCGTAGGTACGTCTGGCAGCGGAAAATCCACACTGCTGCATATGTTGGGCGGCTTAGACCGTCCGACCGCGGGGGAGGTGCTTGTAGACGGCAAATCGATTTTTTCGCTAAAAGACGAGGAGCTGACGATTTTCAGGCGCAGAAAAATCGGTTTTATTTTCCAGAGCTATAATTTAGTCCCGGTATTAAATGTGTATGATAATATCGTACTTCCTATCCAGCTAGACGGCAATGAGCCAAACGAAAAATATATCAGCCTGATTATCCGCGCGCTTGGCATCGAAAGCAAGCTTCACAACCTGCCGAATAACCTGTCCGGCGGACAGCAGCAGCGTGTGGCGATTGCGCGTGCGCTTGCTACAAAGCCTGCGATTATCCTTGCCGACGAGCCGACGGGAAATCTCGACAGCCGTACGAGCCAGGATGTGATGGGGCTTTTAAAGGTTACGAGCCAAAAGCTTGGGCAGACGATCGTAATGATTACGCATAATGAAGAAATCGCACAGCTTGCCGACCGCATCATCCGTATTGAGGATGGCAGCATTGTAGGAGGTGGGCAGGCATGATTAGGGTGAAAAATCAAAGGGCAGTCAGGAAGCTGTCTAAAGAAAGCCTGCGGGCAAACCGTGTCCGCAACCTGGTTGCTGTGTTTGCGATCGCGCTTACGACAATGTTGTTTATGACGATTTTTACGATTGCAGGGACGATGCTGCATACGTACCAGCAGGAGACGTTTCGCCAGGTCGGAGGCACCGGGCATGGCTCCTTTAAAGACTTAAGCCTGGAGCAAAAGGAGATCTTAGAGAAAGATCCGATGATCAAAGAAGCCGGCGGGCGCTTGTTTCTTGGCATGGCAAGCGGGGAAAAATTTAGAAAAACGACTGCGGAGCTGTCGTATATGGAGCCTAATTATGCAAAACGGTGCTTTTGCGAGCCGCAGCAGGGAAGGTTGCCAAAGGAGGGTACAAAGGAAATCGCCTGTGATACGAGGGTTTTAAGCTGTTTAGGCGTAGAGCCTGCGGTTGGTGCTGAAATTACACTAGCTTATGAGATCGGCATGGGAAATAAAACAGAAATTACCGATACATTTTCGCTGAGCGGCTGGTGGGAGTTTGATCCGGCGTCAAGAACAAGCATGGCACTTCTGCCCAGATCTTATGTAGAAGACATTGTAAATCAATATCCAGAAGAAGACCGGGACGAGCTTGCCGGTAAGTGGACGCTGAATATTATGCTTTCTGATAGTATGCATATCGAGGAGGATCTGGAAAAGATACTGCAAAATCATGGCTTTCAGTCAAAAGAAGGCAGCCAGGACAACTATATTGATACGGGTGTGAACTGGGCATATGCAGGCGCACAGCTTGCGGAAAACGCAGATCCTGAAATGATGTTGCAGGTCGCGGCGCTGCTTCTGCTCGTCATTTTTACCGGATACCTGATTATTTACAATATTTTTCAAATATCCGTCAGCAAAGATATCCGTTTCTACGGGCTTTTAAAAACAATCGGCACGACCGGCAGGCAGATCCGGCGTATAATCCGCACTCAGGCGCTGCTGCTATCCATAGCCGGCATACCGTTTGGGCTGCTTGCCGGGAGCCTGGCGGGCACGGTGCTTGCCCCGGTATTGCTTGGGGCGTTAACCGTCGGTAAGGCAGACCGGATTATGAGCCCGTGGTTTTTTCTTGTGGCAGCAGTTTTTTCACTTGCCACGGTATTGATTTCGTGTGCGAAACCAGGCAGGATTGCGGCAAAAGTATCTCCGGTAGAAGCGGTGCGCTATACAGACGCAGCGGCAGGCGGCAGAAAACGAAAGAAACGCAGTGCAAAAGGCAGGCCGTTTCGCATGGCATGGGCAAACCTTGGCAGGAACAAACGCAAAACGGTGCTCGTTGTGGTGTCTATGTCGCTGGCGGTTGTCATTTTACAGTTGACGTATACGTTTACCCACGGATTTGATATGGATAAATACTTGTACAAGTGGATCGTTTCCGACTTTATTTTGGGAGATGCTTCGTATTTTCAGGTAGGAAAGTTTACAAGAGGGTTTAGGATGCCGTCCATATCGGAAGCGGATATCGGCAGCCTGCACGCAGGCGGGCAGATTACCGAGGGCGGCAGGATCTATGGGCACCTGACCGGAGTCAGCACGCAGGTGTCGGAAACATGGTTGCGTGAAAAATACAGCATGTGGGGGATGCCGCAGGAAGAAATCGAACTGATGTTGGAAAACAGTGAAACAGATGCTTCTGGAAATGTTACTGATAACGCGCACCTCTATGGCATGGAGGATTATCCGTTAAGCCAGTTAAACGTGATCGAAGGGGATCTGGCGGATTTGTATCATAAGGACAAACGCATGATTGCGGCGGTCTATGATGCGGATGATTATGGACAGCCAATGGATAAATCCAATTTTGCAAAGGTCGGGGATAAGGTCACGCTGCACTATGTCTATGAGATGGAATTTTTGGACATGGAGACAGGAGATCCGGTTACGATCGAAGAGATTGAAAACGGATACGACCGCGGGGTTGCAATGAACGAGGTAAGGGCGGAAGATATTACGTATGAAGTAGCCGCCTGTGTGACAATCAAGCACGCGATGAGCTACCGCTATGCCGGAAGCGCCGCGTTTGTCTTAAACGCGCAGGTGTTCCAGCGCGACAGCCAGACCTCGGACATTATGACTTATCTGTTTAATACAACGCCCGAAACCAATGAAACGATGCAGGCTTATTTAGAGCATTATACAAATAAAGGAAACCCAAACCTGGACTTTGAGTCCAAGCAGGCGTATGTGCACAATTTTGAACGGTTTCGAAGCACGTTTTTGTTGATGGGCGGCTCGCTCAGCTTTGTCGTCGGGCTGGTCGGCGTACTGAATTTCTTTAACGCGGTGCTGACGTCGATTCATTCCAGAAGGCGGGAGTTTGCGATGCTTCAGTCGATTGGAATGACCGGGGAGCAGCTAAAGAGGATGCTGATCTGTGAAGGGCTCGTATATGCAGCGGCGGCAGTTTTCGTATCGTTGGTTTGCAGTTTTCTTATGGCGCCTGCGTTTCACGGTGTGTTAGGAAGCATTTTCTGGTTCTTTACGTACCGTTTTACGATACTGCCGGTCTTACTGGTTATCCCGATATTTTCGCTGTTTGGGGTATTGCTGCCGTTGATAAGCTACCGCAGGGCGGTTAAGATGACGATTGTAGAGAGACTGCGTGAAGGGGAGTAGCTCGAATTTTGCCTTTTTTTGTCACATTTGTTTTGTTATAAAATCCAGTTTACAAAGTGCTCCGCAGATGATAAAATAGCACGTAGATAAACGGCGAAAAATATTTGGATTATCGTCGATAGTCTGTTCGGTGTTTATCTTTTCTTGGCAGAATATGAAAATACCAGGAGAAATACAGTGCAAACTGTGCGGAGGAAGAACCATATGAATCAGAAGGGGAACGATACATCTCTTGGGATCGGCAGGCTTAGGCAGGAGAGGGAACGGCGTCAGCGAGCGTTGAAAAAAGAAGATTATTTATTAAGGCAGATCGACGAATTCCGTGAAAAAGCCAAACGGCTCCAGGCACTGCTGGATTCCAGAGAAGTAAAGGTACAGAAGCTGCAATTACTTGTAGATGAAAAGCAGGATCAGGCGAATGAGCTGGAGGAGTTTATTTTACACCGCCAGTCAGAAGCAGACCAGCTAATAACGGGTGTCGGACAGCAGATGGACCAACTGATCACAAGGCTGCAAATGACAGTAGACAGGCTGACAGAAGACACTTCTGCGCAGATTTATCATTTAAACAAGCAGACATCGAATAAAATAGCACAGATGTCCGATACGATAACCAGCCAGATTGATACGATGGCTGATAAAACAAAAGAGAGCATTGAGAATATGGCAGGCCAGTTCTCATCGATGCGGCAGGAATCAAAAGAAAGTTTTGCGCAGATGTCAGAGAATTTGTCCGGCCAGCTTGACCAGATTAGGGCGCAGACAACGGACGGCATCGGGCAGATGAATGCCGATATGATGAGCCAGATCGCTGTGATGGCAAGAGAGAGCCGCAGCGGCATTGAGTACATGACCGAAGGCATCAACAGCCAGATCGGGGCGATGGCGCAGGAGACGAGAGAAGGGTTTTCGCATCTTGCCTCGGATATCAACAGCCAGATCGGGGCGATGACGCAGGAGACGAGAGAAGGGTTTTCGCATCTTGCCTCGGATATCAACAGCCAGATCGGGGCGATGGCGCAGGAGACGAGAGAAGGGTTTTCGCATCTTGCCTCAGATATGAACAATCAGATCGGAGCGATGGCTCAGGGAGCATGGGACGGATTTTCGCAGGTCAATGACCGCTTAGATCAGTTCAGTGCAGGCACAAAGGCGGATTTTGAGGAGATGACTGGGGAGTTCAGCAGCCGCATGAGCCAGATGACCGGATATGTCACAGAGAAGTTTGGACAGATGACGATGCAGATGACCCGCATGTCGGAAGAAAACCGCAATGAACTTGCGGCGCTCACAGCGGACAGCAGGAGGGCAATGGAGCAGATGACCGCCATGACGCAGGACAGCCGCAAGGCGATGGAGCAGATCACGGCGGAGGCAGGGCGGCAGATCCACGAAGAAGTCCGCCAGATGTCCCAGCAGTCCGAAGAAGTCCGCCAGACGATCGATGAGATCAGCGGCCATGTTACAGGATTAAAAGAAGAGCTTTCACAAAAGATTCATACCGAAGATGTCAAGTGTTTCCGCAATATCAAAGACCTGATCGATGAACAAAAGCCTTTGTTTGAAGAAGTGGGAGTCAGTGAAAAGAGCATGAAGCCAGTGAAAAAATATATATACTGGCTGATTTTGTTCGGCGTTTTAGATCTGGTTGGGATCGTTGTCTTAGGTTTGATAGAATTAGGGGTGTTTTAATGGATTTTGAACAGGAAAATCCGGTCTGGGTGATCGGGCACAGAAATCCTGATACGGATTCGATCTGCGCGGCAATCGCATACGCAGACCTTAAGAATCGTAGTACGGATACAAAATATGAGCCGAAGCGTGCCGGCAATCTGAATGAAGAAACAAAATATGTGCTTCGCAAATTTAAAGTGAAAATCCCAGCTTATGTCGATGATGTGCGCACGCAGGTCAAGGATATTGCATTTCGCAGAACGATCGGGGTAAACAGCAGCATTTCCCTGAAACGTGCCTGGGAGCTGATGACGACCAGCAAAGTCGTGACGCTGCCGATTACAGATGAGAATAATGAGCTGCTTGGCCTGATTGTCAACGCGGACATTGCGGAATCTTATATGGATGTGCTGGATACGAGGATTTTGGCAAAGGCGCGCACACCGTATAAAAATATGGTCGAGACTTTAAATGGAACGATTCTTGTAGGAAATGAGCACGGGCGCTACATAAGAGGCAAGGTGATTGTTGCCGCGGACAGCCTTCCGATGGCGGAAGAAAGCATGGAAAAAGACGACCTTGTTATTTTAGGCGACAGAGAAAGTATGCAAAAATGTGCGTTAAAGCATAATGCAAGCTGCCTGATTATCTGCGGCGGCAGGCAGGTATCCAAGCAGATTTTGACCGAAGCGGAGGATAAGGAGTGTGTGATTATCTCCACGCCGTACGATCCGTTTACGGTATCCAGGCTGATTATGCAAAGTATGCCGATCAAACAGTTTATGCGCACGAAAAACCTGAAAAAATTTGAAATTGAGGATTATGTGGATGATGTCAGGGAAGTCATGTCCAAAGACAGGCACCGTGATTTTCCGATTTTAGACCACGATGGATATTACATCGGAATGCTTTCCAGGCGGAATTTATTAAATATGCAGAAAAAACGCATTGTGCTTGTCGACCACAATGAAAAGCAGCAGGCAGTCCACGGTATCGACAATGCGGATATTATGGGCATTATTGACCATCATAAAATCGGGAGCCTGGAAACGCCGGTGCCGGTAATGTTCCGCAACCAGCCGGTAGGCTGTACTTCTACGATTATTTACCAGATGTATCTGGAAAACGGCGTTAAGATTACAAAGCCGATCGCAGGGCTTTTGTGCTCTGCGATAATCTCCGATACGCTGCTGTTTCGTTCGCCGACCTGCACGGAGCTGGATAAGCAGGCGGCGCACAAGCTTGCCGAGATCGCGGAGATCGATATGGAGCAACATGCAAACGAGATGTTCCGCGCAGGCAGCAACTTCCAGTCCAAGACAGCGGAAGAGATCTGTTATCAGGACTTTAAGACGTTTACCGCAGGGGACGTACTGTTTGGCGTCAGCCAGATCAGCGCCATGAGCAGGGAAGAGCTGGACGAGGTGAAAGCACGCGTACTGCCGTATCAGGCAACGATTATGGAGGAGCGCAAGCTTCATATGGTATTTATTATGCTGACGGATATTTTAAACGAATCGACGGAACTGATCTGCCTGGGCAAAGGGGCAGACGCGGCAGTCGAAAAAGCCTTTTATAAACAAAAGATCAACGACGGGTTCCGTCTGCGCGGCGTCGTATCCAGAAAGAAGCAGTTAATCCCGGAGCTTTTGGATGCAATCGCAAATCCATAAGCAAACGGCACATATTCAAACAGGGAGAATCAGAATGCCGAAGCAGTATTGGAAGCCAGGCAATATGCTCTATCCGGTTCCGGCGGTCATGGTCACCTGCCAGAGAGCCGGGGAAAAGCCGAATATTATTACGATTGCCTGGACAGGGACGATTTGCTCCGATCCGGCAATGGTATCGATTTCCGTGCGCAGGGAGCGCTATTCTTATGCATTGATTAAAGAAAGCGGCGAATTTGTGATAAACTTAACGACCAGGCGTCTTACGAAAGCCGCGGATTACTGCGGTGTCCGTTCCGGCAGGGATGTCGATAAATTCGCTGAAACCGGGCTGACGCCATGCGCCTCAAAGTCGGTCGGCTGTCCGGGCATTGCCGAAAGCCCGGTAAATATCGAATGCAGGGTTACCGAGATAAAAAATCTCGGCAGCCATGACCTGTTTTTGGCAGCGGTCGAAAATGTCGGTGTAGAAGAATCGCTGTTAGATCAGACCGGCAGGCTGCAATTAAGCAGCAGCGGGTTAATCGTATATTCGCATGGAAGTTATTTCGCACTTGGAAACGAGATCGGATCGTTTGGATATTCGGTAAGAAAAAAGGCAAAAAAGCCGAATGCGCGTAAAAAGCGCAAATAATAACACCCGTCTGTAAAATCAGTAGGCTCTTACAGACGGGTGTTGTTTTCCTGTCAGGGTACTTTATGCCAGATGCAGAGTGCTAGAGCGAACAAATTTGGATTGCTTTGGTATATTTTTACAAGAAGGGACGCCAGGAGAGAGGAGGGGTACACTCTGGCGGCGTCCGTTCCAGAATGTTAAGAATTGCTAGGTATCCTGCTGCTACGCCCTGGCTGTGTCCGGTCGCGGCACCTAGTTCGCTGCCTGCTGGCAGCTAAAGGTGCCGCTTGGCTGCGCCCCTAGTTGTTTTGCAGAATACCAAGCAATTCTAAACATTCTTCCAAAGCCGCAGCCAGAGTGTACCCCTCCTCTCTCCCGGCTGTTCTTCGCAAGTGCTGCCAAACGAGCCCGATATGGTTTGGTAGCTGTAGTACTAGAGCGAACTTTATCTGATTTGCGTTTTCCAAGGAACTATTTTGTACAGGTTCTCTATGTAAAATAACCTAGAATCTGTTCTATCATAGGGTTGATTTTGTTTATGGTAGACAAACCAAACCATATTGCGCTTTTTTCGTAGCATTTACGAAAAGCAGCCGGGAGAGAGGATGTGCTTCCCCTGGCGGCGGCTTTGGAAGAATGCATAGAAGCCCTTAGTATTCTGCAGGGCAACCAGGGGCGCAGCCAAGCGGCACCTTTAGCTGCCAGCAGGCAGCGAACTAGGTGCCGCGACCGTGCGCAGCCACAGCGTACCAGCAGGATACTAAGGGCTTCTTAGCATTCTGGAACGGACGCCGCCAGGGGAGGCACCTCCTCTTTCCCAGCGTCCCTTCCTGTAAAATATACCAAAGCAATCCAAATTTGTTCGCTCTAGGGTTTTCTTAGCGCACGCTTACGGTATGCAGCGTAAAACAGTCTGCCCGGTGGCGTGCCTTGGAATATTCAAAAATTCTCCCGTCGTCTAAATATGCCGTCTGTTCGATTTCGAGAACCGGCATTTCCCCTTTTTTAATTTGCAGCCATTTTTGCTCCTGCTCGGTCGGCAGGTCTGCGCGGGCGCTGCGATGCGCGCTTTTGATATTCAGCTTCAAAGTGCCTTCGATATATGCATAGATGGAATGGCTGACGACTTCCTGTGTAATGCCGCTGATAAAATCCGTCGGCATATAAGTATATTCGACAACATATGGCGCATCGTCGACAAAGCGGGTGCGGCAGATATAACAGACAAAAGCGTCGTTAGATACCTGCAGTTTTTCCGCGACTTTTTCGGGTGCGCGCAAAAGCGTAAATTCATGCACCTGTGACCGTACATTTCTGCCTTTCATATCGCTTGTAAATCCGCCGAACTGCTGAGACATCGCCAGCAGCCTTGGGCACAGGTTTTCGCCTACGATGGGCTTGACATAAGTACCAGCTCCGCGCCTTCTCGTAATCAACCCCTGGCGCACCAGATGATCCAGCGCTTCCCGCACCGTAATGCGCGAAACATTGTACAGCCTGCATAATGCGGTTTCCTGCGGGAGCTTTGTATCAGCCTGGTATACGCCGGAATAGATTTTATTTTGAATGTCTGCTGCGATGCTTTCGTACTTGAACATAAGATCTGCCTTTCCTTATTGTCGGTTGTTGCGTGGTCAGCTTTTACAGTACAGTTATATCATTTTGCAGGGGAAAAGTCAAAGGATTCATTAGAGTATTGACATCGCTTGGAAAATGTTTATAATGAAAAATATGTTATGACAAATTATTTAAAAATTAGTACAAATTTGTGGTGACTATGTGGTGGGGTGTTTGCAGGGAGGGACGCCTGGAGAGGGGACTGGCACGCCCTGGCTGCGTCCGTTCCAGAATGCTAAGAAGCCCTATGCCTTCTGCTGATACGCTGTGGCTGTGGACGGTCGCGGCACCTAGTTCGCTGCCTGCTGGCAGCTAAAGGTGCCGCTTGGCTGCGCCCCTGGTTTTCCGCAGAAGGCAAAGGGCTTCTAACCATTCTTCCAAAGCCGCCGCCAGGGCGTGCCAGTCCCCTCTCCAGGCTGATCTTCGTGCATGTTGCGAAAACAAGTCCGCTATAGTTTGGTTTTGGTGGAAGTAACTGGAATTGTTTGTAATAGGTAATTGATTTGTTTGCTGTAGAGTTTCGTTCGGTCAGAAATCAAACACGTTCTAGCTGGATGGAGTACTTAGTACTACAGCGAACAAAATCAACCATAGAGGTATTGGTTTCGTAACATTTACGAAGAACAGCCGGGAGAGAGGATCGGCATCCCCTGGCGGCGGCTTTGGAAGAATGGTTAGAAGCTCTTAGTATCCTGCGGGGCAACCAGGGGCGCAGCCAAGCGGCACCTTCAGCTGCCGATGGCAGCGAACTAGGTGCCGCGACCGTCCACAGCCACAGCGTACCAGCAGGATACTTAGGGCTTCTTAGCATTCTGGAACGGACGCAGCCAGGGGATGCCGATCCTCTCTCCCAGCGTCCTTCATACAATAACCCACCACATACTAAAAAAATCAAAATTCAAACATGCGTTGCAATACCAGCGCACATTTCAAAACGAAAAAGGAGGACATACACATGGAACTGCGATTACCAGCAAATTTTTTTATGGGAGCGGCAATGTCCGGCCCACAGACAGAAGGTGCGTATAAAACCGGCGGCAGGCTGGAAAGCATTTGGGATACGTGGTCAGATCAGTCAATTTCTGACTTTTACAACAAGGTTGGCAGCTATGTGGGCAACTGTTTTTATGAAAAGTATGAGGAAGACATCAAGCTGCTAAAAAGCCTTGGGCTTGATTCCTTCCGTACGTCCATACAGTGGAGCAGGCTTATGGATAAAAACCAGAAGGTGAATCCGCAGGGAGCCGATTTTTATCATCGGGTATGTGCCTGTGCGAAGGAACACCATATGGAGCTGTTTATGAATTTGTATCATTTTGATCTGCCTTCCTATCTGCTTGACAGGGGCGGATGGGAAAGCCGCGAGGTGGTAGAGGCATATGCGGTTTATGCAAGAGCCGCGTTTCGTGAGTTTGGCAAAGAGATCCGGTACTGGTTTACGTTTAATGAGCCGATCGTAGAACCGGATCAAAGGTACCGTGTCGGATACTGGTATCCGTTTATTAAAAGTGCCAGACGCGGGCTGCTAGTGCAGTATCATATTTCTCTGGCGCACTGCCTTGCGGTAGCGGAGTTTTATAAAGCAAAAGAAGAAGGATACCTGCTGGAAGACGCGAAAATCGGGCTGATTAACTGCTTTGCGCCTCCTTATACAAAAGAAAATCCTTCTTTAGAGGATTTAGAGGCGGTTCGCATGGAAGACGGCATTAACAACCGTTGGTGGCTGGATCTGGTAACAAAAGGCAGGCTTCCAGAGGATGTTTTGGATACCTTAAGGGCACGCGGCATGGAAGTTCCAATGCGTCCGGGAGATGAAGAGATTTTGAAGATGGGAAAAGTGGACTGGCTTGGATTTAACTATTATCATCCGTCCAGAATACAGGCTCCAGCACGGGATACGGATGAAAACGGCGATCCGGTATTTTCCGATCCGTATGTATGGAAGGAAGCAAAAATGAATGTTTACCGCGGGTGGGAGATCTATCCGAAAGGCATTTATGATTTCGGGATGAAAATGAAAGAGCAGTACCCGAATCTCTCATTTTTTATATCGGAAAATGGAATGGGCGTCGAGCATGAAGAACGGTTCCGTGATGAAAACGGGCAGATCCAGGACGACTATCGGATCGAATTTGTGAAAGAACACCTCGAATGGATATTCAAAGCGATCCAGGATGGCGCACAGTGTAAGGGATATCATTATTGGGGCTTAATTGATAACTGGTCGTGGAACAATGCATTTAAAAACCGGTACGGTATGATTGAGGTAGATCTAAGCGGCGGGTATGAGCGAAAGCTGAAAAAATCGGCTGCATGGATACAAAAGGTAATCGCGGACAGAGAAAAATAAAACAGCAAATATTCTGGCAGGGGAAACAGGTTCTCCTGCCAGAGGAAGATAAGCGGCGAAAAAGGTGCCGCTTATTTTAACAGGTGATCGATCAGAAGCATATAAATATCGTCGGTCTGGCGCCGCCAGTTTGCACAGATCGCTTCTGCCTGTTCTTTGTTTCGCACGTTCAGTGTCAGGTCAAGCTGGGGAATCCCCTTTTCGCGGAGCTGGCAGTGGACGGCGTATTTTTTTTCCGGTGTAATGTAATAATCTGCGATTGCAGCAGCGGCAGCGGCGATCTGGAGATTGTGATCCTCGATATATTGCCGGATATCGGACTGGATCTCCGAATTGATCTTATTTTCAAAAAAATGCAGCGACTCTTCCCCGGCAGGCGTAATCGTATACTGGACGTTGTTGTGAGAAGCTTCCTGTCGGATAAACTGCGCTTCGTTCAGCTCGTGCAGCGCCTCTTGCAGTGTAAAATACGTTGTATATTCTTTTCCGAGGAAAAAATCGGAAAGCAGCGTATTGGTCAAAGGCGCTTTTGACTGTTCAAGCATCGATAAGACCATCAGCTTGTATAAAGTAATCGGTTCTGCCATTAAAATACCTCCGGATGTTCTTCTTATTTTATATTCATTTTGACAGCCTCGCTGACTGCTTGCGCCATGCGCGGGTCAAACGCCTGCGGCATAATATGCTCCTCACACAGCTCTTCGTCTGATACAAGCCCTGCGATCGCTTTGGCTGCGGCAAGTTTCATCTCTTCGGTAATCTGCTTTGCCCTGCCTTCCAGCGCACCCTTGAAAATTCCCGGGAAGGCGGCGACATTGTTGACCTGGTTTGGGAAATCGCTTCTGCCGGTTCCGACAATCCGAACGCCTGCGGCTTTTGCCACATCCGGCATAATTTCCGGCACCGGGTTTGCCATTGCAAATAATATGGCGTCTTGATTCATCGAGGCAGCCATTTCCTGCGTAACGATATTTGGAGCGGATACGCCGATAAAAATATCCGCGCCCTTGAGCGCGTCTGCCAGGGAGCCGTGTGCGTGCGCAAGGTTGGTAACAAGCGCCATCTCCTGCTGCATCCAGTTTAAGCCAGGATCTTTAGCGGCAAGGATGCCGTCGCGGTCGCACATCGTCACATCCAAAAAGCCGTAAGAAAGCAGCAGCTTTGCAATGGCAATGCCTGCAGAGCCAGCGCCGTTTACAACGACCTTGCAGTTTTCTTTTTGCTTGCCGGTGACACGCAGGCTGTTGATAATGCCTGCCAATACGACGATAGCCGTTCCGTGCTGGTCGTCATGGAACACCGGGATGTCCAGCAGCTCTTTTAAGCGTGATTCGATTTCAAAGCAGCGCGGGGCGGCGATGTCCTCTAAGTTAATGCCGCCAAAGCCCGGGGCGATTTGTTTGACCGTCTGTATAATTTCTTCAGTGTCTTGTGTATCCAGGCAGATCGGTACGGCATTGATATTTGCAAATTCTTTAAACAGTACGCATTTTCCTTCCATAACAGGCATTGCGGCATACGGTCCGATATTGCCAAGGCCAAGTACGGCGCTTCCGTCAGAGACAACGGCGACCGTATTGGATTTGATCGTATAAGTATAAGCAAGAGACGGATCTTTTGCAATTAATTTACATGGCTCTGCAACACCAGGCGTATAAGCGATCGCTAGGTCTTCGCTCGTTTTGACCGGTGACTTTGAGACCGTTTCCAGCTTGCCATTCCATTGCTTGTGCATAAAAATGGCGGTTTCTTTCTGGTCCATAAAAGCTCCTTTCTGTTGTATATGTAAAATGTTACAAAACTTACACCAACATTACAATGATATCACCAATATTTTAATAAATCAAGAAAAAGGGCTTCCTATTTTCCAAAGAATGGTGTATAATACACTCATTATATATCTTTAGTCAGATTGAATTCACAGTTTGTTCAAACAGACTTCAGCAATTTTGTTTATGGCGTTCGGATTGATGAATCCCAATATTACTACGAAGAATAGGAGAATTTTTAATGAGGGAAAAATATGAAACTTTATCTTTGGCTGTCTTAAGAGAGCTTGCGAAAGCGCGCGGGCTGAGAGGGATTAGTGGATTAAAAAAATCAGACTTGATTGACCGTATGGTAACAGAAGATGAAAAACTCAAAGAGCAAAATAGCCACACAGAGGCAGCTTTGGAAACGGCGAAGACGCAGACGGAGCAGCCCCATATAGGCGCGCAGCCCGAAAAACAAGAACAGGCGCAGAGCCGTACGGAAAATCGCACCGACAGACAGGAACGCCCGGAAGGAAGAATGGACAGGCAGGAACGTTCAGAAGGCAGAATAGACAGGCAGGAACGCCCGGAAGGCAGAACCGACAGGCAGGAACGTCCAGATACCCGTATGGAAGGCAGAACCGACAGGCAGGAACGCCCAGAAGCAAGAGCGGACAGGCAGGAGGCGCAGAATGCGGGGCGTGAGATGCGCCAGCGCAGGCAGGAGAATGAAAATAATAAAGAAGATATCAATTCCGAATTAGACAGCGGGGTAACCGCAGACGGTATTTTGGAAGTGATGCCGGATGGTTATGGATTTATCCGTTGTGAAAATTATCTGCCGGGAGAGCATGACGTATATGTATCGCCGTCCCAGATCCGCCGCTTTGGATTAAAAACGGGGGATATTGTGCGCGGCAATACGAGGATTAAGACGCAGGGGGAAAAGTTCAGTGCACTGTTGTATATTACAACGATCAACGGCTACCATCCGTCTGTTGTGGCACAGCGCAGGAACTTTGAGGATTTGACGCCGATTTTCCCAAATGCAAGGCTGCGCCTAGAGACAAACCGCACGACGACTTCTATGCGTATTGTAGACCTGGTGTCCCCGATCGGCAAGGGACAGAGAGGCATGATCGTATCTCCGCCGAAAGCGGGCAAAACTACGCTGCTAAAGCAGATTGCGCAGGCAGTCAAGGTCAATAACCCGGAAATCCACCTGATTATTTTGCTGATTGATGAGCGTCCTGAAGAAGTGACGGATATTAAAGAAGCGATCGAAGGAGAAAATGTAGAGGTTATTTATTCTACGTTTGACGAACTGCCGGAGCATCACAAGCGGGTATCGGAGATGGTAATTGAGCGTGCCAAGCGGCTTGTGGAGCATAAGCAGGATGTGCTGATATTACTAGACAGCATTACGCGCTTAGCAAGGGCGTATAACCTGACCGTTCCGCCAAGCGGGCGTACGCTTTCCGGCGGCCTTGACCCGGCGGCGCTGCATATGCCAAAGCGTTTCTTTGGCGCGGCGAGAAATATGCGCGAAGGCGGCAGCCTGACCGTGCTTGCGTCGGCGCTTGTCGATACCGGAAGCAAGATGGACGATGTGATCTATGAGGAGTTTAAAGGAACCGGAAATATGGAACTGGTGTTAGACCGCAAATTATCGGAAAAACGGGTATTCCCGGCGATCGATATCGTAAAATCCGGCACAAGGCGCGAAGATTTGCTGCTTGACCGGGAAGAGCGGGAAGCAGTGGATATTATGCGCAAGGGCATCAACGGCATGAAGACCGATGAAGCGGTGGAAAATATTTTAAATATGTTTTCACATACCGGGAACAACCGTGATTTTATCCAGCTTGTGAAAAAGCGCAGAGTTTAACAATCAGGTAAATTTTGCCAAATTTTGCGGAAATCTTATAGGAATATAAAAAAACCTCTTGCATATGGAATATGGATATGCTACTATAATATCGCTGTTAATTTTTTGAGCGAGAATTACTGATTATGATACATGCGAGGTGAAAATAATGAAAACAGATATTCAGCCAGAATACTACCAGGCGACCGTTACATGCAACTGTGGCAACACATTTGTAACCGGTTCGACAAAACAAGAGCTTCACGTTGAAATTTGTTCCAAGTGCCATCCGTTCTACACAGGCCAGCAGAAGGCTAGCCAGGCTCGTGGACGTATTGAGCAGTTCAATAAGAAATATGGCATGAAATAGAACATAAAATGAGGCAGGTAAGGTTGAGGTTGTGAAATCTCAACCTTTTTTACTATGGATGGTAAGGAGCAGCGGATGAGGTATTCTGGGGTCGGCGGACAGGCTGTGATGGAAGGCGTTATGATGAAAAACGGGACGCAGTACGCGGTCGCCGTGCGCAAGCCTGACGGTGAGATTATAGTAGATACAAAAGAATATAAAGGAATCCTGTCTGGTACAGGGATTCGTAAACTGCCGTTTGTCCGTGGTGTTTTTAATTTTGTGGAGTCACTCGTTCTTGGAATGCGGACATTGGCATATTCAGCTTCCTTTTTTGAAGAAGAGGAAGCAAAAACGCAGGAAACGCAGGATAAGAAAAAAGAAGCAAAGGAATCGATGATGCTCGGCATTACAATGGCATGTTCTCTAGCAGCGGCAATCGTGATCTTTATGCTGATCCCGTATTTGATTGCCGGGATTTTTCGCAGATGGATCGCGTCGCAGGCAGCGCTGTCTTTATTGGAAGGCGTATTGCGCATAGCGGTTTTTTTTGCATATATTGTGCTGATCTCAAGGCTTTCGGATATCCAGCGGGTATTTATGTACCACGGCGCGGAGCACAAATGCATTAACTGTATCGAACATGGCATGGAGCTGAATGTGGAAAATGTAAGAAAAAGCTCCAGGCTGCATAAACGCTGCGGCACCAGTTTTTTGTTTCTTGTCGTCATCATCAGTATGATTTTCTTTTTCTTTATCCGCACGGATTCCGGTGTCTTAAGAATTGTAATCCGGCTGCTGCTCGTTCCGCTGATTGCAGGCTGTGCATATGAGGTGATCCGGTTTGCGGGAAAAAATGACAATGTGTGGATAAATGCAGTCAGTATGCCTGGTATGGCGCTGCAACGGCTGACGACGAGAGAGCCGGACGATGCAATGATCGAAGTCGGGATTGCGTCTGTGGAAGCGGTTTTTGACTGGAAAGCGTATATAACTGCCTTGGCAAAGGATGGAGGGGTGACATGAATTATCGCGAGGCGACGGGTTGGGGAAGTACAGTGCTGGAGCAGGCGGGTGTCACGGAAGCAAAGCTGGATGCCTGGCTGCTGTTAGAGACAGTGTGCAGGATCAATCTGACATTTTATTATTCCCATATGGAAGAATCGATGACGCTGGAGCAGCAGTCGGAGTATGAGATTGCGATCCGCAAGCGTGCAGAACGGATTCCTCTGCAATATATTACAGGGGAACAGGAATTTATGGGCCTGAATTTTAAAGTCAATTCAAATGTGCTGATTCCAAGGCAGGACACGGAAACGCTTGTGGAAGAAGCGCTGAAAATCTGCCAGCCAAAGATGCGGGTATTAGACTTAGGCACCGGGTCTGGCTGTATTTTAATCAGCCTTATGAAAAACGCGCCGGGGATGACCGCGGTCGGCAGTGATATATCCAAGCAGGCACTTTTGGTGGCAAAGGAAAACGGGAAGATCCACGAAGTGGAGGTTGACTGGGTGCGCAGCAGCCTGTATGAAAATATAAGCGGCAGATTTGACCTGATCGTATCCAATCCGCCTTATATTGCGCAGGCGGATCTTTTGAACCTGATGCCGGAAGTGCGTGATTTCGAACCGGTCGGCGCCTTGGACGGCGGTGTGGACGGGCTGGATTTTTACCGTCAGATCGTGGCGCAGAGCAAGGACTACTTAAACAAGGACGGGTATTTGTATCTGGAGATCGGGTATGACCAGGGGCCTGCGGTGACCAATATGATGTGTGCGGCTGGTTACCGGGAGGTCGCGGTGGTAAAAGACCTCGCGCATCACGAACGGGTGGTGAAGGGGCGGATTTAAGATGTTTTTAATAGTTGGAGGAAAGATATGTTTGATCGATTAGAAGACCTGCTGCTAAGGTATGAAGAAGTCATGAACCAGCTCAGCGAGCCAGATGTGGCGAATGATACGAAGCGTTTCCGGGAGTTGATGAAGGAGCAGAGCAATCTGGCGCCGATCGTAGAGGCTTACGGAGCATATAAAAAGGCAAAGCAGAGCATTGAAGACAGCCTGCTGATGCTGGAGGAAGAATCCGATGACGAAATGCGCGAGCTTGCAAAGGAAGAATTAAACGAGTCCAAGGAAGCCGTCGCGCGTCTGGAAAACGAGCTGAAAATACTGCTGCTGCCAAAAGACCCGAACGATGAGAAAAACGTCGTCGTTGAGATTCGCGCAGGCGCAGGCGGAGATGAAGCGGCGCTGTTTGCGGCAGAGGTATACCGGATGTACGTCCATTACGCAGAAAGCTGCCACTGGAAGATCGAGACGCTGGAAATAGAAGAGATCGGCATCGGCGGCATGAAATCCGTCAACTTTATGGTGTCCGGGCAGGGCGCGTATTCCAGGCTAAAGTTCGAATCCGGCGTCCACCGCGTGCAGCGTGTGCCGGAGACAGAATCGCAGGGGCGCATCCATACGTCTACGATTACCGTAGCCGTAATGCCGGAAGCAGAAGAAGTAGACGTCCAGATCGACGAAAAGGATATTCGTATTGACGTTATGCGTGCGTCAGGAAACGGCGGGCAGTGTGTCAATACGACAGACTCTGCCGTGCGCCTGACCCATTATCCGACAGGCATTGTCATCTACAGCCAGACAGAAAAGTCGCAGCTACAAAATAAAGAAAAGGCATTCGCCCTGCTGCGTGCCAAGCTGTACGACTTAGAGCTGCAAAAGAAGCAGGACGCAGAGTCTGAGGCACGCCGCAGCCAGATCGGGACAGGAGACCGTTCTGAAAAGATCCGTACGTATAATTTCCCGCAGGGACGCGTCACAGACCATCGGATTAACTTGACGCTGTATAAACTGGATAAGATCTTGAACGGGGATATTCAGGAAATTATCGATGCTTGTATTGCGGCGGATCAGGCATTGCGCCTGAGCAAGCTGAATGAACAGGGCGTATAAAAGGCGATGGTTCTATATATGAACAAATCAGGATTTACAGAGGGAGAATAGAATGGAAAAGGATATCCTGCGGATGGCAATTTTTATTGTCGTTCATTATTTTGTACTATGGTATGCTGGAGCAATGTTGAATTTTTTCCCATTTTATGCAGGCGATTTAGCCATTTGTGCAATCGGATTTACCGGACTGATGCTTTGCGTTGTCATAGTAGGCTGTACTTGCTGGATTATCTGCGAAATCAGAAAGAAATAAATAGTTTGAAAGGCATCTATCAGAAATGGTGGGTGCTTTCTTTATGCGAATCCGTTTAAAGGAAGAGCAGATGTGTTTTTAAAATCTTTATTCGACGAAATATGAGAAATATGTTATACTCGTATCTGCGAAATAATAATAACGGCAAAGAAAGGCGGCGAGCCATTGTCAAAAAATAAATATCAGTTTGAAAGTAAAATCCATGTATACAGAGCCACAAAGAGAATGACGCAACAAGAACTTGCTGATTTGGTGGGTGTCTCAAGACAGACAATTATGCAGCTTGAAAGAAATCGCTATAACCCCTCTATGATGCTGGCGTATAGTATTTCAAAAGTATTTGATGTAACGATTGAAGATTTATTTGATTTTTCGGAGGTGCAAAAGTGATTGAGATACTAAATGAACTTGTGAATAATAGACAAATCCTGTTGTTCGGGATATGGTATGGTTTACCGATTACGCTTATTTTGATTATTTTATTTTTTATAAAATCTTCCCGTGATGAAAGAGGACGGGCAATCATTGGAAAAGCAAGTATTATTTCTATGATTGTATTCATATTCCTTATTAATTTTTTTGCAAAAATATCAGATCGTATACCTATAAATTACGATACGGTCGCTTTTTGCATTCAATGGATATACGATATTGTGCTTACGGTTGAGGTTGTCGCAATTTTAATCTATAAAAAAATTCAATAGTCAAAACGAATATCGCTTGTCAATGAAAAGGCAAGCAATATTTTTTGGCTAAAAAGTATGAAATAGTTGACATTAAAATAAAAATAAATTATACTTTAAGCAGTAAATAGCAAAGCCAGACGCAATGATCAAGATGGATATTATTTGAGGAGGGTAATCCCAATGGATAAGCACAGCGAAAATTTTGAAAAAATAAAAGCACAATTACAGGAACAGGGTTATCATGAAAAAGATATTACGATTACTTCTGGAAAGGCAATGGTTTCAGGCGTTTTTTATGCACTTCCATTTGTAATTATTTTTGGCTTGTTGTATCGCTTTTTGCTGATTGACAGAGCATATTTGTTAGAGGTAAGCGGTCTTTCATTTTATATTATGTTTCTAGCGATTATTGCAGTTTCAGTTGTGATACATGAATTATTACATGGCGTAGGCTGGGCGGTTGCAAGTGGAGAAGGCTGGAATGTGGTTCGCTTTAATATTAACGCAATGATGCCAAGCTGTGCCTGCAAAGTGGCATTAGATAAGAAATCATATTTATTTGGCGTGTTAACTCCTTTTGTAGTATTAGGTTTGGGTAGCATATGTTTCATTTTTATATATCCGGGTACAGTGTCTTTTCTTACGATGATTGTTAATTTTGTTTCCGCAGGAGCTGATTTAATGATTGCATGTAATGTGTTAAAAGAAAGGGATGCCCTTATTGCAGACCACCCAAAAGAAGCCGGATATATTGCGTTTTATAGGTAAATTCCACTCGGCACACAAAGACAGGAAATCAAGAAACGATTTCCTGTTTTTTGATATTTTCAAAAATTGCCAGTATTATGCTATGTAAAGGAGATACCAACTGAAAAGTCTGCGATATAATGGGAAAAAGAAAGACGCGCTGCTTTATCAGGGCGTTTTTCTTTTATGTGGAAAATACAGAGGACGTATGCTATAATAAAGAAAAAACCTTTTAAACCTATAGTACAGGCATGACATGATAACAGTGCAGGAGTAAAACATGAGCAGAAGCTTTAAAAAAACACCTATTATCAAGTACGCAGGATATGGAGCATATGGGAAGAAACTTGCCAACAGAAAAGTCCGCCATGCCCGAATCGATGTGACTGCGAATAGAAAATCATACAGAAAAATGTATGAGACTTGGAATATTAATGACTGTATCACATGGTGGACACGAGAAGATGCCAAAAGATGCGGGATGACAGATGTGTGGGAAAGATTGTATCACCGAAAGTAGAGTGAAACTAAGAATCCAGAGTAGTAAAACACCCGCCTATTACTCCGTTTTGCCTAATCTGTGATATTTTTAATAATCAGGAATTATGAGAGAAGCATTAAAACATGAGGAAAAACCAATGATTAATATTCGTAAATTAGAAGCAGAATTATGGGAATCGGCTGATCTGCTTCGTTCCGGTTCAAAGCTAACATCCAACCAGTATTGTATGCCGGTGCTTGGCTTGATTTTTTTGCGCTATGCATATAGCCGATTTAAAATGGCAGAGGCGGAAATTCTCAAAAATCGTCCGTCTCGTGGTGGCAGAGTAATGCCAGTAGAAGCAAGTGACTTTGCAGCTAAAAGTGCACTGTTTCTTCCAAAAGAAGCACAGTACGATTATTTATTAAATCTTCCAGACGATATTGCATCTGCGGGGTTAGTGAACCGAGACGGACAGACAATGACCAGCCTTGGCGAAGTAGTTAATAACGCAATGGCACTGATAGAAGAACAAAGCGACCAGCTTACAGGTGTACTGCCTAAAAGTTATACTGATTTTTCGGACGAGCTTTTATCAGAGCTTCTTCGTATTTTTAATAACAGTGCACTGGATGAAGTTGGCGGCGATATTATTGGACGTATCTATGAATATTTCCTTAATAAATTTGCTAAAAATATTGCATCTGATGATGGTGTCTTCTTTACACCGAAATCTTTGGTAAAAATGATTGTAAATATTATTGAACCCAAAAGTGGTATTTTGTTTGATCCTGCTTGTGGTTCAGGTGGTATGTTCATTCAGTCCGGTGACTTTGTAAATCAGTCCGGTATGAATGCGAATAGTGCAATGACATTTTATGGGCAGGAAAAGGTGGAATATAATGCGCAGCTATGTTTGATGAATATGGCTGTTCACGGTCTTACCGGTGTTATTAAATCGAGAGATGAAGCGAACAGTTTCTATTACGATGCTCACAACCTTGACGGCTGCTGTGACTATGTAATGGCAAATCCGCCCTTTAATGTGGACAAAGTGAAAGCAGAATCTTGTGAAAGTGCAAAACGTCTGCCCTTTGGTATGCCAAGTGTTAATAAAAATAAAGAAGTTGGAAACGGAAACTATTTGTGGATTTCTTACTTCTACAGCTATTTGAATGAAACAGGCCGTGCCGGCTTTGTTATGGCTTCGTCTGCAACGGACAGCCAAGGCAAAGACAAAGATATTCGTCGGAAATTAGTAGAAACAGGCCATGTAGAAGTAATGATTAGCGTGGGAAATAACTTCTTCTACACAAAATCTCTGCCTTGTTCTCTGTGGTTCTTTAATAAAAATAAAAACGAAGCAATCAAGGATAAAGTCCTGTTTATTGACGCCAGAAACTATTACACAGCCGTTGACCGTACATTGAATGAATGGTCAGAATGGCAGCTTAAAAATATAAATGCTATTGTATGGCTCTATCGTGGTGAAACAGAAAAATACACAGCATTACTGGATGAATATAAAACGATATTAGGAAATGGCGATTTTGAATATATTTTTCATCAGTTGAAAGAGGAGTTGAAAGATTTACAAAGGCGTTCAAAAATTGAAGTGGAACAAGCAGGACGAGGCGATAAAAAACGTATTCAGGCTGAATATGACGAAATGATTGCCAATAAGAATGAAAAAATCACGGTGGCAAAGGAAGCAAACTGGCTGTATGAAAAATTTGGCGACGGTGAATATAAAGATGTTCCTGGTCTTTGTAAGGTGGCTTATACAACAGATATCGCTAAAGATAACGACAAAGATGAAAGTGAAAACAAAATCAGCATTGAAGAAAAAGGCTGGTCTCTGACATCGGGAGCCTATGTTGGCGTTGCGCCTGTAGAAGATGATGGAGTGGTTTTTGAAGAGCGTATGGCTGAAATTCATCGTGAGCTTTTAACTTTGCAGGCAGAATCAAATGAGTTGATGGATACCATTTCTAAGAATATGAAGGAGATGGGGTTATGAGTTGGGAGAAAATGAAACTAAAAGATGTATGTATTTCTATTTCTGATGGAGATCATCAACCGCCTCCTAAAGCTAATAAAGGAGTTCCTTTTGTGACGATTTCTAATATTACTCATACAAACCAATTTGATTTTTCGAATACGATGTTTGTACCTCAAGAGTATTATGATGGTTTGGATTCAAAAAGGAAAGTTCAAGAGGGTGATGTTTTATATTCAGTTGTTGGCTCATTCGGAATACCTGTATATATTAAAAATAATACACCGTTTGTTTTTCAGCGACATATAGCAATCCTTAGACCAAATGTGTATAAAATAGCACCTCAATTTTTGTATTACACAATGCTTAATAGGGATTTTTATTTGAAAGCAGATGCTGCAGCGATAGGTGCAGCACAACGTACTGTAAGCCTTACCGCATTGAGAAATATGGAAATTGAAATCCCACATATTGAAACTCAAAAAAAGGTAGCTAAAATACTGTCCTCTTATGACAATTTGATTGAAAATCATCAAAAGCAAATCAAACTCCTTGAAGAAGCAGCACAGCGTCTTTATAAAGAATGGTTTGTGGATCTGCGTTTTCCGGGATATGAAAATGTGAAGATTGTTGATGGTGTGCCAGAGGGGTGGGAGAAAGACACCATCGATTCAAGAATTGAATTATTAAGTGGTTATGCATTTAAAAGTTCTGAGTTTAATGATGAGGGTAAATATAAAATTATTACAATTAAAAATGTAAAGGATGGACAATTTGATGGTGATAATGTAAAACGTATGATAAATATACCTGAAAAAATGCCAGAACATTGTAAATTAGTTGATGGAGATATTCTGCTTTCGCTTACAGGAAATGTTGGTCGAGTATGCATTGTTCATGGAGAAAATTTTTTATTGAATCAACGAGTTGCAAAATTGAGGTCAAATAACATGGCATATACTTACTGCTTGTTTAGAAGTAAAGATATGTTTGATAATATGAATAATCTAACAAATGGTGTTGCACAACAAAATTTAAGCCCGATTCGTACAGGGAAGATAAACATAGTATTTCCAACAGATGCTCTGATTCAAATGTTTGAAAAAACAGTCAATCCAATGCTAAATAAAATAACAGTATTGAATAAATCGATACTTTCATTATCACAAGCTCGTGACCGCTTGCTGCCTAAACTGATGAACGGAGAAATAGAGGTATGAGATTAATTTTACAAATGAAACTCGGCATGTAGAGGAGGAACCATATGAGTTACGATTATTCCGAAAATATACTTGTGCAAGAAAGTGCTGGTAATCTGCTCCGTGATGAACTGGGCTGGGATGTCCGGTTTGCTTACAATACAGAAGTTTTAGGGAAAAACGGTACTTTCGGCAGAGAAAGCTATAAAGAAATATTGTTGCTTCGTTATTTCTATAAGGCACTAAAGACGCTGAATCCGTGGATAAATGAAAGCCAGATTTCCGAAGCGCAGAAAGCATTGGAAAACAGACTTTCTACCTCCTCGCCTTTACAGGTGAATGAAGAAAAATATTTCCTTATTCGTGACGGCATTCCGGTTACGGTAAAGAAGCCTAATGGACAGACAGAAACGAAGAAAGCGGCTGTAATTGATTTCCAAAATCCTGATAACAACTATTTCCTTGCTGTTAAAGAATTGAAAATTCACGGTGCTTTATATCGACGCAGAACAGATATTGTTGGCTTTGTGAATGGCATTCCATTGCTTTTTGTGGAATTGAAAAAGAATACGGTTGATGTACAGAACGCATATGATGATAACTATACGGATTATCAGGATACCATCCCGCATCTGTTCTATTATAATGCGTTTCTTATGTTGTCTAACGGTACCGAAGCAAAGATTGGTACTCTTGGAAGTAAATATGAGTTTTTCCATGAGTGGAAGCGTCTTGCAGAAGAAGAACAGGGGAATGTAGCTCTTGAAACAATGCTTCGTGGTATTTGCAAGAAAGAGAACTTCCTTGATTTGTTTGAAAACTTTATTTTATATGACCATTCCGGCGGACATACCGCTAAAATTCTTGCACGTAACCATCAGTATCTCGGTGTAAATGAGGCAGCAAAAGCATATGCCGCAAGGAAACTGAATCATGGTAAGCTGGGGGTATTTTGGCATACACAAGGCTCAGGCAAAAGTTATTCTATGGTATTCCTTGCGCAGAAAGTGCGCAGAAAATTTGAAGGTTCCCCAACGTTTGTGATTCTTACTGACCGTGAAGAATTGAACTCCCAGATTAGTGATACGTTTGAAAACTGTGGCTTGCTTGGTAAGACAAAAGCGGCAAAGTTTATTGCCACAAGCGGGAATGACCTTGTGCAAAAACTGAACGGCAACCCAAGCTTTATTTTTACGCTTATTCAGAAGTTTAACAAACCAAGTGCAGATCCAATCTATCCAGACCACGATATTATTATAATGTCTGACGAAGCTCACCGCAGCCAGTATGGCATTTTTGCAGATCATATGATGAAATTACTGCCTGATGCAGCACGTATCGGATTTACTGGAACGCCGTTGTTGTCCAGTGACAATATTACCGCTCGTACATTTGGCGGCTATGTATCTGTTTATGACTTCAAAAGAGCGGTAGAAGATGGTGCTACGGTTCCGCTGTATTATGAAAATCGTGGCGAAAAGATTGTGGACTTACAGAACCCGAAAATTACAGATCAGATTCTGGATGCCATTGAAAATGCGGATCTTGATGTAGACCAGCAGGATAAATTGGAAGCGGAATTTGCGAAAGAGATACATTTGCTGACAGCAGAGCCGAGATTAAAATCTATTGCTCGTGATTTTGTAAATCATTATTCTGATTTGTGGACAAGCGGAAAGGCTATGTTTGTCTGTCTGAATAAGGTTACCTGTGTCCGTATGTACAATTATGTGCAGGAATACTGGAAAGAAGAAATCAAGAAGCTGAAAGCAAAAATAAAAAAAGGTACTCAACAGGAAGCACAGGAACTGGAACGTAGGTTGAAGTGGATGCAGGAAACAGAAATGGCCGTAGTGATCAGCCAGGAGCAGAATGAAATTCAAACTTTTAAAAAGTGGGATTTAGATATTAAATATCACAGAGCAAAGATGGAAAAGCGAGAACTGGATAAAGAATTTAAAGATTCCAAAAATCCACTCCGTGTGGTTTTCGTCTGCGCCATGTGGCTTACTGGATTCGATGTAAAGTGTTTGTCCTGCTTATATCTGGACAAGCCATTGAAGGCACATACACTGATGCAGACAATCGCTCGGGCAAATCGTGTCAGTGAAGGCAAGAGCAACGGTTTGATTATTGACTATATAGGTATCGTAAAGGCACTCAGAAAAGCATTAGCGGATTATACGGCAGATGTTGGCGGAAATGGTGGGACAGATCCTACGGTAGACAAAGATGAACTGATAGCTCGTATCATTGAGACTATCACAAAAGCAAAAGCATTTTTGTCAGAAAAAAATTTTAATCTGCAAATGTTGATAGATGCCTATGATTTTATGAAGTTGTCTTATTTGCAGGAAGCTGCGAATGCTGTTTGTGGAACGATTGAAGATAAGAAAACTTTTACTACCTATGCGTCAGAGATAAAGCGTCTTATGAAATATATTGACCGTGATAATATTACGGACGATACGCGCAAGGAATATGAAGCAATCGCAGCTATTTATGCAGAATTGCAAAAAAAGCGTAAGCATGTTAACACAACAGATTTGATGGTGCAGATGAATGCAATTATTAGTTCATATATTGAAATTCAGCATACGTCGATGACGATACGTGAAGAACCACGCCGTTTTGATATCAGCGCTATTGACTTTGATTTGCTTCGCAGAGAGTTTGCAAAGGTTAAGAAAAAGAATTTGGCATTAAAGGATTTGGAAGAACTTATCCGAATGAAATTGGATAAGATGCTGTTCGCCAATCCAGAGCGTATCAATTATTATGAACGATACCAGCAGATTATTGACGATTACAATAGTGAACAAGACAGGGCAACGATCGAAAAGACCTTCATGGATTTGATGGATCTGGCAAACAGTATGAACCAGGAAGAACAGCGTTATGTTCGTGAAGGTTTTGCCAGTGATGAGGAACTTTCACTCTACGATATGCTGTTCCGAGAGGATTTGAGCAAGAATGATATCAAGAAATTGAAAGAGGTTACGGCTGCATTGCTTCAGAAAATCAAAGCAAAGATTTCGGAATTGGATCATTGGACAGATAAACAGGAAACGAAAGCGGCGGTAGATAATTTAATTCGTGATACTCTTTGGGCACATCTGCCGGAATGTTATGACGAAGTAAGTATTTCGGTGTATCGTCAACGGATTTATGAGTATGTTTATACACGATATAAAGAGGCTGCGTAGAAGTAAAGCATAATCTTGGTGCGATGGAAAAGTTGTTTGCAGGTTATGTGAATGCAAGACTGGATAGTTATTTGGAAATGTTAGACAACGAAAATATACAAAAAAGTTAATGGCTGCGAAAAATGAAAGGATTCTGAGATTCTTTGGATAAACTGCATCCAGTCACTGCCGGCCTGATTCAGAGGGGATTTTTATGTGCGGAATACATATCTGACGTATCGTCAGACAGGAGGGCGTTGTACCGGCAGGCTGAAAATTCGCTGAAGAGGCAGAACGGCAATCCGAAATGCCACGGGAGCGGGGAACTGACGCTGCTTGACTTCCTGGAGGCGGCGGAGGGGAAGACGGAGAACCTTGCTGAAAAGAAGTTTGCTCTGGCAGGAGGCGGAACGCTGACCTACTCAGCGGGCGTGGGCTGGCATGAGAAGGAGTCGAAGGCGGAGACACAGGTACACGGGGCTTTAAAGGCTGCCTACTATGATGCGTATCATGCAGCAAGGCAGGAGATAAATTCCGGCATTGCTGGAATGGAAGTTCAGGGCGGCTTTGACGCAAAGGCATGAGATAGAAATGATTTTTTGAAAGAAGGTGATGGCAGATGAATCAAAAGACGCATTTAGGCGAATAATTCAGAGGGGCGACAGCTTAAAGTGCTACCGCCATTTTGAATTATATTAGTAGGTTTAATATAAAAGGCTTATTTCTGTTTGTTTCATGGAGGTGGTTATAATGAGCATAATTGAAAAGGAAATTGCTACAAAAGACTTGATTACAAAATCCAACTTACCAGCCAGTGATTATGTAATCAATCCTTATGTTGGCTGCCCCCACTCCTGCAAATACTGTTATGCCCGCTTTATGAAGCGGTTTACAGGGCATACGGAAGAATGGGGAAATTTTATTGATGTAAAGCGTTGTGATAAACCAATTAGTGTCAAAAAACTGTATCACAAATCTGTATTTATTTCTTCTGTAACGGATTGCTATAATCCTTTTGAAGAAAAATATCAGAGAACAAGAAATGTTTTAGAGCAATTAAAGCAGGCAGATTGTTTGATTACTATTTCTACAAAATCTGATTTGATACGTAGGGATATTGATATATTAAAGGAGCTAAAGAATTTAATAGTTTCAATTTCTATCAATACTTTAGATAACAATTTTCAAAGTGATATGGATAATGCCAGCAGTATTACACGGCGGATTGCTGCATTAAAGGAATTACGAAAACAGGGTATTTACACAGTTTTATTTATGTCACCCATATTTCCGTACATAACAGATTTTAAGAAAATCATTGAAGCAACAGCAGAATTTGTATGTGAATATTGGTTTGAAAATTTGAATCTTCGAGGAAGTTACAAGCAAGAGATTTTACAATATATCTCTGAAAAATATCCTCAATTTTTAAGTGGCTATAAAGAAATATACAACAATAAAAACATGGAATATTGGAAACAATTATCCGCTGACATAGATAGTTACTGTTCTCAAAAAAATATCAAGTATACGAATTACTTTTATCATAGTTTACTTGTTGCAGAAAAAAAGTCAAAGGCTAAAGACAGTTAGAGGGGCGATAGTCTAAAGGCTGTTATAGATGTGCCATAGGCATAACCGATGATTTTGCGGCTGCACAAATCCATGACAGAAGCCAGATAGGTCCATCCTTCTTTCTGCACATGGATGTAGGTAATATCTCTTTACCACGACAGAACGGCTTGATCTGCAGCTTTGTTGTTCCCGGCGTTTTTAGCTGTCCGTAGGACTGAATATCCTGAATGACAGAAATCTGAAAAATGTTGTAGATAATCAAATATTCTGTTACGACAATCAACGCAACGCCAATGATGCCAGAAATCAGCATGGCGGGATGGTCCGTTAACGCGCCGCTCTGATAGGCGGGACTGATACGAGCGATCACATAATTGCCATCCTCCTTGCTGACGCCCATCGTGTCACAGGTATAGCCGGTTTCGGAAAGAAGCCGGTGGAGCTGGGATTTTATATCGCCCCTCGGAACATCACATATGCGGAGACAACACCGGAATAGTCATTGTCCACAGGATAGGTATAGGTTAAAAGATCCGAGTGAGCATCCACAAAGGCTTTCGACACGATCGGCTGGTTTTTTCACCCTTGAAATATCACAATTTTGTGACATTTTAAAAACCTTACTTATTCTGCTGTAACATTTCAATTTCAGGATTTACTAAAACGTTGTTAATCATTGGTTCAGGATATTTTGCAAATAACTCAGGATGTACCTTTTGTGTATTTCTCCAAACAGCGTACTCTTTGGAAAAAATTTTATGATCTGGCATGGGTAGCTGGCGAAACAGTTCTTCGTCCCATAAATGGGCGGCAAGCTGATATAATCCATGTGCTGGTACAAAAAGTGTTTTATCCGTATCAGAATCAAAATCTGTCCGCATAACTCCTTTACACAAAAGTCCTAATTGCACTCCCGCTTCTTTTGGATTTTTATCATACATTGCAAGTAAGTAAGCGATTGTCGACCGTTCCCATTGCGGCCTCTTTCCAGATACAAATTTTTTAGCCCTCGGAACGGCATAATCTAAAACGCTGTTGTCCTTGCGCCAAAGTCCGATCAGCATATTGGTGGCGGGTCTGTATGCAGGAAAAATATGGGTTACGGGTTCTGTTTTATGGGGGACAAGCAAGTCCAGTGTTTTCATATTTCCCACAGCAAGAGCCTCCAGCATTTCAAGAAAAGCCCGATAATGCGTGTCTCCACACCTCAAAGAACACAAACTTCTGAAACAATTTTCTTGGTAAATAAGATTATTCAACCTGTTCCAGTCTTTGTCCATCAGCACTTTCCCAAGACATTGTGCATACGGAAAAAATCCAATCTTTGCGGAAATGCACTTGAATACATCCCCTGTTTCAAGATACCTCCCTACCATTAAATTGATGTGTTCCTCTATTATTTGTGATATTTCTCCCCATTCGTTTTTATATTGTTCCATAATTCTATTCTCCTCCAAATCAGAATCTGTCCGCCATACCGCTGTCATAACAGCCAATTCTCACAGGTAACCTACTATCTCCACAGGCGTTAATTCGGGCTGCACCGTCCCTATTTATATTATGCTATTTGTCTTAGTCCTTCTGCTAAAATATTTTTTGCAGCATTAACATCCCTTTCATGTTTTGCACCACAAACAGGGCATGTCCATTCCCTTACAGTTAAATTTTTTATTTCTTCATTCTGGTATCCACAAATGTAATGAATATGGCCTTTATCCGTTTTCATGTATTTAATAATGACATTATGTTTCTGGCATATCTCATGTGAAAACTGCTTTATATCATCTGATATTTGTTTTGATATCAGTCATTTCTTCCTGTATTTACACAATTTTTCTTTCTCTCACAGTCCACTGCATCGTACGCAGGTTCCTTTGGCTTTTTTGAAAATAGTCCCATACTGTTTTCCTCCTTAATCTACAAACTGGTAGTTGTCCATTTTTCCTCGCCCCGGCTTGAATACCTTCAAATAGGCAGGATCTGCTCAATCATGGCATTTGCATTTCGGATAGCAAATCAAATATGAACTTGTCTGCATAGCCACTATCATAGCAGCAAATTGTCACAGAAATGTTACAGGCCGCTGGTTTTCTTAAAAATTTTATCCACGAGGCAGAAAGCTTGTATCTGCAAACGCAAGAGGGCGCAATGGTGGCAGGCCAAGCAAGCAGAATGAGAAATCAGAAATGGTGATGGCATTATATGGAAGCCCTTTCGTCCAGGTTCTTGTATATTT